>JAAIGF010065353.1_pt1 | contig 97089 bp, 90 predicted proteins | sample 6487441 | NCBI WGS metagenome assembly JAAIGF01 (sample SAMN13974129, study PRJNA590717) | phyllosphere metagenome | biome: pepper field; feature: multiple bacterial spot infested pepper fields; material: pepper leaves; isolation source: leaves from pepper fields | host: Capsicum annuum ... | reverse complement strand
GTTAGTAGTTAGTAGTTAGTAGTTAGTAGTTAGTAGTTAGTAGTTAGTAGTTAGTAGTTAGTAGTTAGTAGTTAGTAGTTAGTAGTTAGTAGTTAGTAGTTGCGGTTAGTAGTTAATCATCGTTAGCAGATGGTCAGGCTATCACCGTCCCCTCCCCCACCCTGTGGGGGAGGGTTAGGGAGGGGGAGCAAGCGACTAAGATGCGGAGTCGTCAGCTCCCCCATCCCAGCCTTCCCCCGCCCCGCGGGGGAAGGAGCAAAGCGGTATCGTTTGCACCTTAATGCCAACCTTTCCACGTCAGGCGGGTGAAGAGGTATCATGGTTGCAGCCGATGGCAGCAGGCATATTACGCCCAGCGATGCAAAATCTCTTCGCCATCGCGCAGGCGGCGAATATTTTCACAGACGCCCGCTACATTGCCACTGAGTGAAATATCAGTCACGCCGCCAATATGCGGTGTGGCAATCACATTGTGGCGGAAAATCGTATCCTGCGGATCAGGCGGCTCCTGCCAGAATACATCCAGCCCGGCACCCGCCAGATGTCCGCTGTCGAGCGCGGCGAGCAGCGCCCGCTTCTCGGTTAAACCGCCACGCCCCAGATTAATCAGGAAGCTGCCCGCTTTCATCTGCGCCAGCGCCTGCCGATCGATAATCTGGTGCGTCTGCGGATTATCGGGCAGGCTGAGAACGACAAAGTCAGACTGCGCCAGCAGCTCCGGCAGTTGTGCCATTGACCCCAGCCAGTCCAGCTGATGCCGGGCGGCAAACGCCGGATCCGGCTCGCGGCGCACGCCGATTAAGCGCACGCCAAACGCCGCCAGCCGTTTGCTCAGCGCCTGACCAATTCCGCCGAGACCAATTAGCCCAACCGTTTTGCCCATCAGCCCTAAACCTGTCGGCTGGCCGAGACGCCGCTGGGCAAAGCTCTGCGGCAGTTCCCATGCCTGGCGCGCCAGACCAATCATCATCCAGATGCCCAGTTCCGCCACCGAGTCAGCGTTGCCGGAGGTTTCGGAGGGCACATTTGCCACTTTGATGCCGCGCGCTTCGGCGCTGCGCAGATCAACACCTTCCAGCCCGGCGCCCGCCTGCTGGATCAGACGCAGCCGATCGGCGGTCTGCAGTAAACCAGCGTCAACCTTCGCCATTCCGGGAATCAGCACATCGAAGCCAGCAAGGCTGTGCGCAGCGTGTCCGGCTGAGGCGACAAATTCGATATCCGGCAGCTGCTGGCGCAGTTGCTGCACCACCCCACCCCAGGCGTTTTCTTCAGCGGCAATCAGAACTTTCATTGATATCCCTCTGGTTTGAAAAGCAAAAAATCAGCATAGCCCCTGACCCGCGCAAAAATCAAACAGTTATCCGGCGAAAGCCGGTTAAACGACAGAATAGTCCGGCTATCAGCTGTGATTAAGAGTGGAAAACAGCTAAACTTCGTCATCTGAGTGGACAGTATCGTCCCAACAACAACGCAGACCATAAGAGGCTCATTTCAACGTGGCTCAATTCGTCTATAGCATGCATCGCGTCGGCAAAGTCGTTCCGCCGAAGCGTCATATTCTGAAAAACATCTCCCTGAGTTTTTTCCCGGGCGCAAAGATCGGTGTTCTCGGTCTGAATGGCGCGGGTAAATCCACCCTGCTGCGCATCATGGCCGGTATCGACAAAGATATCGAAGGTGAAGCGCGCCCACAGCCTGGCCTGAAAATCGGCTATCTGCCGCAGGAGCCGCAGCTCAATCTGGAGCATACGGTTCGCGAGTCGGTGGAAGAAGCGGTCGCTGAAGTGGTTGGCGCGCTGAAACGCCTCGACGAAGTATATGCGCTGTACGCCGAGCCGGATGCTGATTTCGACAAGCTGGCGGCAGAACAGGGCAAGCTGGAAGAGATTATCCAGGCGCACGACGGCCATAACCTGAACAGCCAGCTGGAGCGCGCTGCCGATGCACTGCGCCTGCCGGATTGGGACGCAAAAATCGCTAACCTGTCAGGTGGTGAGCGTCGCCGCGTGGCGATTTGCCGTCTGCTGCTGGAAAAACCAGACATGCTGCTGCTGGATGAACCAACCAACCACCTGGATGCAGAATCCGTGGCCTGGCTGGAACGTTTCCTGCACGACTTCGAAGGCACCGTAGTGGCGATTACCCACGACCGTTACTTCCTTGATAACGTCGCGGGCTGGATTCTGGAGCTTGACCGTGGTGAAGGTATTCCATGGGAAGGTAACTACTCCTCCTGGCTGGAGCAGAAAGATCAGCGTCTGGCGCAGGAAGCTTCTCAGGAAGCGGCGCGTCGTAAGTCGATTGAGAAAGAGCTGGAGTGGGTACGTCAGGGCGCGAAAGGCCGTCAGTCCAAAGGCAAAGCCCGTCTGGCACGCTTCGAGGAGCTGAACAGCACCGAGTACCAGAAACGTAACGAAACCAACGAACTGTTTATTCCGCCTGGACCGCGCCTTGGCGACAAAGTGGTGGAAGTGAACAATCTGAGCAAATCTTACGGCGACCGCGTACTGATCGATGACCTGAGCTTCTCGATTCCGAAGGGTGCGATTGTCGGGATTATCGGTCCGAACGGCGCGGGTAAATCAACCCTGTTCCGTATGCTGTCTGGTCAGGAACAGCCAAACGGCGGCAGCATCGAGCTGGGCGAAACCGTGAAGCTGGCGTCTGTCGATCAGTTCCGTGATTCGATGGACAACAGCAAAACCGTGTGGGAGGAAGTCTCCGGCGGCCAGGACATTATGCGTATCGGTAACACCGAGATGCCAAGCCGCGCTTACGTTGGCCGCTTTAACTTTAAAGGCGTTGACCAGGGTAAACACGTCGGTGAGCTGTCCGGTGGTGAGCGTGGTCGTCTGCACCTTGCGAAACTGCTGCAGGTGGGCGGCAACATGCTGCTGCTCGATGAACCGACCAACGACCTGGACATCGAAACCCTGCGTGCGCTGGAAAACGCCCTGCTGGAGTTCCCGGGCTGTGCGCTGGTGATCTCGCATGACCGCTGGTTCCTTGACCGTATCGCCACCCACATTCTGGATTACCAGGATGAAGGTAAGGTGGAGTTCTTCGAAGGTAACTTTACCGAATACGAAGAGTACAAGAAGCGTACCCTCGGCGCAGATGCGCTGGAGCCAAAACGCATCAAGTACAAGCGTATGACCAAATAGTCAAAAAGGGAGCAGGGCTGGAGTCACTCCGTTTTCAGAGACCATTTTTGTCCTCACGCCGAGGCCATTTTGAATGGTCTCAGGACGGACACCGTTCTGGTGGCTGAGACACAGACCCGGTTTTAGAATACTTCAGTCTGCTCCAGCATATCCGCCCGGGCCATGTTCCGGGCTTTTTACATCTGCCAGCAGCAAAAAATGTCAGACCCGCTACAGGGACATCCGCCACGGAAAGCAAACCGAAAACCGATGCGACTAATGACCTGAACTGCCCGGTATTCCTGAACGGGATGCCATTGGTCACGACCCAAAACCTCCGCTCATACTTTGCATAATCAACAAAAACCCACCAAAAATAACCAAGAGTTACTATCACTCACTTGACAGTTAAAAAAATCTAATGATAATCATTAAAATGAAACGTCACCAAAGTGATATTTCAATAACAATATTCGTTCAATTTACCTGATGCCTTCAACTATGAAGCAAGGAGCTTTTATGAGCAAAGTTAACGAAATTGCACGTCTGTACAAACATCCTAAAGCTTCCAATGACAACAATGTGGAAGGTAATACTTTCACCGATATGGTGCTGCAAACTAAATCTGCAGCAACCGCAGCTTTTGATAAACTCGCTTATCTGGCGGGTATCAAAAATGCTCCTGCAGATGATAAGTATTCCCAGTTGAATACAAGCAACCTCAGCGAACTGATGAAGAGCGCAGAAATAGCCGGATACGACATCGAAGTCGTTAGTCTCTGAAGATCTGAGGCAGCCCTTATGGCTGCCTTTTTTATGAGGCCATATTTATGAGAGATAAAATTGAAGAACTTAATAAAAAAATAACCATTGATGGATTGCGCTGGATTCCTCGCTGGAGAGTCAATAACGGAAAGCCAGATTCGTATGTTGTCCCGTTTGTGACGACCCATCCGGTGAATATTGTCTATCATGGTGAGCACGAGTTTAATTATGGTCAATACGGCATACACCTTGGGCAACAGGATACCCTGACTTTTCTCGGCTGTCAGAATAAGATTATTTTCGCAAAATTTATTGATTGCCGTTCAAATTCACCTACGTTCAGGGAATCTATTGAATTTAATATTGAACCATCCTCGGAAAAGACCCTGATAATCCCTCCGGGCATAGCACATACTTTCCATAATATGGAAAACATATTCACACTGAACTCATACACGCTTTTTCTTCCTGACATTGAAACATTATCGCAGGCTGATCTGAACTGGTCACCAGGAAATGACGTGATTAATATTCCGGAAGATATTTTACCCGAAGATGTCCCGGCCTGCTTCCCTATGATGGAGGAAGCCGCCGATATTGTTTACCATCGTATTGGTGAGTTCCAGAATGAAAATCTCAAAAAATACAAGTTTCAGCACTCCGAAACCAGAGAGTTCACTTTGGACGATGGGAGTAAAGTGAGCCTGAGATTCAGAGAGAAACTGCCGGATGCAGAAGCATTGGTTTTACCAGAGTCATCTGTGACGGGCGTTGAGTTTCGTGAAATCCCTTCTGTCAAAACAGGGAAACACAGCTGTATTGTGCCCCTGACCAGAAAGTCACCAATGTACATTGTTGAACATGGTAACGAACATTATGACTTTGATTCTTACGGACTGCATATTGGACAGGAAGATCACCTGATTTTTCTGGGTAAAGCAGACCATAAGATCACGCTGAAACTGGTTGATATGCGTGAAGGTTCCGGCACGCTCTTTACAGAAGATGAGCTCACCTTTACGCCTCATCCCAACGTAGAACTGGTTATTCCCTGCGGTGTGGCACATGCCCTGATAAACATGGCTGGCGTAATTACGGTCAACAGACCGGTCATTTATTTGAGTGAGGAAAAAGAATATATCCCCGGTCACGACGTTATAGACTGGCCGATAGATAATCGCAATTACATGAGTTACAGAACAAACAAGAAGGAAGCAGATGCTGATTACTATACTTTTCTTGTAGCCAGGCAGCAGGATCTGGTCAGAGAGCCACCTACTCACACTACACCAAAATCAGTCGTTGTGTTTGATGAAAATTCGGGCAAACATGTCAAAGTCCTTCTTAAAGAAAAGGTCGGATAACAATTTATGAGCATCCTGTTTTTTTTTATGTTGTTCTGCGTCCTGACGGCTGATGGACTAATGGTTTTCCTGACGCCGGTTCTGGTTTACCAACTCACCGGCAGTATTGCGTATTCAGGCCTTTCCTATGCACTATGGTGGCTGCCGAGGATACTGATTATTCCTCTTATCGGTAAATACATTGACCGGCTTGGTGTCCGGCCATTGTCCATTTCTTCAGACTTAATAAAATCGGCAGGATGTCTTTTTTTAGCCTTTAGTAGTTTTTCATCCGATCTGGCCGTTGCCGTCGCGTTTGGCGTCGTGGGAAGTATTATTTCAATTGGAAACTCTCAAACGATCATTTCCTATGAGAAGATAGTTTCGGTAATCAGTAAGACGAGGGAGCACCACGCTAATTTGATATCCAGAATGGATTTTTTGGGGATGATAGTCGGCCCTCTTGCTGGCATGGCTTTAATTGATTACGGGTATCGTATGCTGCTTATTTTTCCGTGCCTCCTCTACGCCACAAATGCTTTATTTTTTCTAATCAAGAAAAAAGAGTTGAGTTATACACATACCAGAGAGGATGTTTTAGTTGCAAACGGCCAAAAAACACCCAATGGATTTTCACATAAATTCAGGCTCATCTTTTTTACACCAGCTCTGTTGCTGAGCGTATGCCTTGCCGCTGGAAATAATATGTTTGATGGACTGGTCGAGTCGAGTGGCACGGCCCTGATTGACCGGGTGATGGGCCTGGAAATAAAATATTTTGGCTTGATTGATGTCGCTGCAGGAATATGTGGCGTGGCAGGAACTTACCTTTACAGCACCCTGAATAACGTCGTTGCACGAAAAACCATGCTGGCTTGTTCCGTTCTGATTATCACGATGAGTTCGATTCTGATGCTGGCTTACTCTTCCGTCTTTACGATTTTTACAGGAGGTTATGCCCTTTCTATTATAGGTAAAGTCTTTACCGGGAATATATGCAGAATGATTCGCATTGAAACCATTCCTTCAGGAGACTTTGCCAGCGTTTCATCTTTAATCGTACTTTTAAATCAGTCGGTTCTGCCAGCAATCGGTATGCTCATTTATATTTCAGGCGATTCAACGGATGCCATTTATCTTTTCATGATGCTTGCAGTGGCAATTTCATTCATAGCAGGATTATTATTGTGTCGCTTTATTCAGACGCAGGCTGAAAGTTCCGAAACGTCTCAGGCTGGCTGACTGCGGTTGAAAACATAAGCATTACTTATTGTTAAAACGGTAAGTGGCTACTCAGTCGGGCGGTTTTCCATCGCGTCACCGTGACTGCCAGTATCAAATTGCATCATCGGACATCACTACCGTCAATGCCGGTATCTGAAATGCTGACAACCGCCATGCTTACTCTTAGCCACTGAACGTAAACCATATCATTCCTGTTGTTTCAGGCGCTTGCTTACATCGCCTGGAATTGCTGCTGGAGCTCCCCCGTTGAATGGCTCCGCCCCAGGACTAAAACTTTAGTCCGGAAAAGGGGGCAATCCATAAGAGTCAGATTGATGTCCAACATTTAGGGCGCAGGGATCTTTGTTCAGATCCCTGCGCCCTAAGCTGACGGGTTGTTGTCAAGGCTCCCCGATACGTTGACGTTATCAGGCAGGCCGACGACCACGGCTCCAGTAGGCCATAAAGCTGATGGTGTCTTTCGCCAAATCGCATTCGCCAATCAGGTAGCGGCGCAGATGCTTCACCGAGGTGGATTCCGCCGCCACCCAGCCGTGGAAACGGTTATTGCTCTCCGCGCGATCCCACAGCAATTCTCCTTCTGCTTCTTCCTGCACTTCCTGGCAGCAGGTCAGCGCATAGTCCGGCAGTTGTACATGCTGTTTCACCGCCTGCAGCAGGGCTTCACCGTAACTGGCGCCGGTCGCTTCACGCGGTAACCAGTGCACGTCAGCAAAGGTATAGTGGCTGAGATCGATGCAGTCCCCCTGCTTCGGCACCTCCAGGAACACCTGCAGCTGCGGCGGATTGTCACGCTGCGCCAGCTGTTCCAGAATACCTTTCGCTGCAGGCAGTGCGGTTTCATCCGCAATCACCAGCGCACGTTCTACATGCGGATGCGGATTCCACTCATACGCACCGCTATCCGCAACATGGTCGCGGTTTGGCCCTACAATCTGCAGCACATCGCCCGGCTGCGCACTCAGCGCCCATGAGGACGCCGGACCTTCGGTACCGTGCATCACAAATTCCACGTCCATTTCACCAGCGTCGACATCCACGCGGCGAATCGTGTAGGTGCGCGGAATCGGCCGCACCTCTTCAGGCAGTGATTTGGTCTGTTCCCACCATGACCCTTCCGGCGTCAGCGCCGACGGCGTGCCGTTCAGCGACGGGAAAAGCAGTTTAATACGCTGATCCGGTGCATCTATTTTCATATGACGCACGTCATCACCACTAAACACGCAGCACAGCATAGAGGGAGAGAGCACCTGCTTACGCGCCAGTACTACGTTAAATAAGCGATAACCCTGAACAGCTGCCATAAAACCGCCTCAAATCTTGTCGGAAAACTTCAGTGGGGGACAAGAATAGCAAAGCGAAATGATAATGAGAACGTTTATTAAATCCATACTCTTTTCAGGATTTTTACCCCGTTGATGGCCGTTCTGTGCTGCCAGTGGCAGGTCACTGATAGAACTCACGAAATACCGGCGATGTCAGCGCATGCTCGATAAAACTCGCCAGCGCCGGAGAGTTAAGCTTGCGCCCAGGATAGACCAGCCACAGTTCGTTGCCCTCGACTTCCCACTCCGGCAGCACCTGTACCAGCGCCTGCCGCTGGATCAGTTGATGAGTTAAAAAACGCGGCAACAGCGTAATGCCTGCGCCCTGCAGCGCGCACTCACGGGCATAAATCAGGTTATTGGTGCTATGAGTGGGCGGCAGCAGCCAGCTGTGCCACTCCTCACCCCGCCTCAGCAGCCATTCACCCCACGCGCGATGTGCAATGCAGCTGTGCTCAACCAGTTGTTGCGGATGCTGGATCGCCGCATGCTGCGCCAGATAATCTGGCGAGGCCACCAGCAAGCGCTGGCAGTAGCCGACACGGCGGCCAATCAGCGAGGAATCCTGCGGTTTGCCGGTGCGCAGCGCAATATCAAAGCCTTCCTGTACCAGATCGCGAATGTCGTCGGAAATCTCCACTTCCAGCGTGACATCAGGATACTGGCGCTGAAACTCCGCGTTACAGCGCGCCAGTAAGGTTGCGCCGATTCCCGCCGGGCTGGTGATGCGCAGCCGTCCACTGGGATTGGCGCGCAGACGTTCAATCACCTGCCCGGCGCGCTCGCTGGCCTGCAATATCTCCTGGCAGTGAATCAGATAACGCTCACCGGCAAAGGTGAGATTGAGCTGGCGCGTGGTGCGATTGAGTAACCGTAAGCCCAGCGCCTGTTCCAGCTGGCTGATGCGCTGGCTGACGCTGGATTTCGGCAACCCGGCGCGGCTGGCGGCGGCGGTAAAACTGCCGCTTTCGGCCACCAGCGCAAACAGCGCCATATCCTGCAGTTGCTTAAACATGATTGTTCATCCTGTACGAACACTCTGTCATTGATTGTCCATCTTATCACTCCAGTCAGGCGCTTCTACAATTAACGCAGTTACCTCAGGAGAACAACGATGAACAACAAAGCGATTGCCATTGACCCACAGAACCCGGAGCAGTTTATTGAAATTGAGCAGGCGCAGCCGACACCAGGCGACTATGACCTGCTGGTGGAAGTGAAAGCTGCCTCAGTGAATCCGGTGGATACCAAAGTACATAAAGGCGCGCGCAAGAACGGCTTGCAGGAACCGCGCATTCTCGGCTGGGACGCCAGCGCCGTGGTGCTGGCCACCGGCAGTCAGGTCAGCGGTTTTAAGCCAGGCGACGAGGTGTACTACGCCGGGGATATCACTCGCCCTGGCAGCAACAGCACGCTGCAGCTGATTGATGCACGCATTACTGGTCATAAACCGAAAAGTCTCGACTGGGCGGCCGCGGCGGCGATCCCGCTGACAGCGCTGACGGCGTGGGAAGGATTGTTTGAGCGTCTGAACATTCAGGATGCCGGTGAAGGTAAAACGCTGCTGATTATCGGCGGAGCAGGCGGCGTCGGTTCCCTGGCGATACCGTTTGCCAAATTGCACAGCAAGGTAAAAGTGATTGCCACCGCATCACGCCCGGACTCCGTCCAGTGGTGTCTGGATCGCGGTGCGGATTTGACGATCAACTACAAAGAGATGGCGGCTGAGCTGGCGCAGCAGGGCATTAAGCAGGTGGATTATATTTTCTGTCTGAATGATACCGACGGTCACTGGCACACCATGGCGAAGTTAATCGCGCCGCAGGGGCATATCTGCACCATCGTGGAAAACGAAGAGCCACTGGATATGAGCGAATTGAAGCTGAAAAGCGCCGCGCTGCATTTTGAGTTTATGTACACCCGCAGCATGTTTACCACGCCGGATATTGCGCGTCAGGGCGAGATTCTGGATGAGGTAGCCGCACTGCTGGATAGCGGAAAAATCCGCACCACGCTGAATGAGACCTTACAGGGATTAAGCGTTGAGACGCTGACGGCCGCTCACCAGCGGGTGCTGGAAGGCCATATGCGCGGCAAAGTGGTGATTGTGTACTGAGGCAGCAATCGCCAAACTTCATGCACAGTGCACCTGAAACCGGGCAGCAACACACAAACTTAAGGCACAGGGAACACGGTCAGCGGAGGAAAGCGTCCCGCGCCATGGACGGCGCGGCCGAGCGGTCATGGATGACGAAAAGCGTCTTTCCGGAGCTGACCGTGTTCCCTGAGCTGTACGCAAAGCTAAAAGCGACACCCCTCGCAGCAATATAATCAGAAGTTCACCAGCAGAGAATCCGATGCTCAGCGATCCCCCAACATCTCCCTGACCAGCTCCACGCAGCGCAGAAAACGGTTGTCGTAATCGTCCTCTTTCACATGCACCCACGGGATCTCGTTTTCCCGCAACAGCTGGACCAGCAATCCCTGAAACTCACGGCGATCCACCGAACTACCCAGACTGCGTAAACCATCCGCCACCCACGGCACATTGTTCTCCAGCAGGATCACCAAATCGAAGCGGTACTCATCAATCAGTGCCTGCACAAAGGGGTGTTCACGTCCTTCATACTTCATACAGAACGCCTGAGTAGTGACAAAATCGGTATCAATAAAGGCCACTTTATTAGCGTACTTCACTGCGAAATCAATATATTGCGCCTGACCCAGCGCGATTTTGTCGTAATCCGAATACTGCAGCGCAATCTCATCGCCGCCCAGATGCGAGAAGACATAATCGCGGCCAAATTCCCAGGCGCTGGTGGTATTAAAGATATTTGCCAGCTTGTTCACCAGCGTAGATTTACCACTGGACTCACCACCGAGAATCGCCACCGTGCGCACAAAGAACGGCTTCACTTCCGTCGGGATATAGTCCCAGTAGCGGAACGGGTCCTGGCGAATCTGCTCGCCGCTGATATTCATAAACGATCGCTGCGGATCCAGCAGCACGGTCTCAATCCCGAGATGCGCCGAATATTGCTCTGCATCCTGCTCTTCACTGGTATAGACGCGGTTTGGCACAATGCCTTTCTGCGTCATAAAGTCAGTAATACCTTTACTCCAGACATCCCAGCCGTGCGGATACGGCTCCATGCCCTCTTCATTAAAGGAGTGAATACGGATGTTTTTCTGATACTTAAAGGTTTGCAGCAGCCAGCGCAGGCGATCACCGACGGTCGGCTGCTGCGACATGGCGCTGTTTTCAAACAACATGCGGTCACGAGGTTCGTCGTAACCCATGATGATATGCAGCTCATCCACCTGGCTGCAGGCGCGCTGGATCAGATAGATATGGCCGGTATGCAGCGGGTAGAATTTACCAAACACCACCCCCACCGTTTTCTCGCGGCGCGGGAACTCCAGCGCTAAAAAGCGATGCAATGCCTCCAGTTTCTGCGCGCTTGGGCTTTTGATTTTGGCGTTCAGCAACTGGCTGAGATAGCCCTTGGTCATGCCGCTGGCATCCGCCACCTGCTGCAGGGTATGGCCCTGCTGGCGAATTGCCGTTTTCAGATACTCATATGACGACATGCACTGCCTCCTGCGGTGGGAAAATTAAAAATCATCCAGAATCGCCAGCGCATCAGCCAGCTTTTTGACGCCAAATACCTGCATATTTTCCGGCATTTTTTTCGGCACGTTAGCCGCCGGTACAATCGCCCGGCGGAAGCCGTGCTTAGCGGCTTCGGAGATACGTTCCTGGCCGCTCGGCACTGGACGAATCTCTCCCGCCAGCCCCACTTCGCCGAAGACCACCAAATCCTGTGGCAGCGGGCGGTCGCGCAGGCTGGAGACCATCGACAGCAACAGCGCAAGGTCAGCACTGGTCTCCGTCACCTTCACACCGCCGACCACATTCACAAACACATCCTGATCGGCCATCTGCAGCCCGCCGTGGCGGTGCAGTACGGCTAACAGGATTGCCAGACGGTTCTGCTCCAGACCCACCGCAACACGACGCGGATTGCCCATCATCGAATGATCGACCAGAGCCTGAATCTCCACCAGCAGCGGACGCGTCCCTTCCCACAGCACCATCACCGAGCTGCCGGAGGTAATCTCATCGCCGCGTGACAGGAAGATTGCCGAAGGGTTACTCACCTCGCGCAGCCCCTGCTCCGTCATCGCAAACACGCCCAGCTCATTCACCGCGCCAAAGCGGTTTTTATGGCTGCGCAGGGTGCGATAACGCGAGTCGGCATCGCCATCCAGCAACACCGAACAGTCGATACAGTGTTCCAGCACTTTCGGACCTGCCAGCGAGCCATCTTTGGTAACATGGCCGACCATCACAATCGCCACGCCGCGCGTCTTGGCAAAGCGTGTCAGATAAGCCGCGGTTTCACGCACCTGCGCCACGCTGCCGGGTGATGACTGAATATCGGCCATATGCATCACCTGAATCGAGTCGATCACCATCAGCTTCGGCTGCTCCTGCTCGGCGATCAGGCAGATCTGCTCAATGCTGGTTTCCGACAGCATATTCAGGTTTTCGGTCGGCAGTCCCAGGCGGTGAGCACGCATCGCCACCTGCTGCAGCGACTCCTCGCCGGTGACATACAGCGTTTTCATCCCTTCAGAAAGCTTGCACAGCGTCTGCAGCAGCAGGGTACTTTTCCCTGCGCCCGGGTTACCGCCAATCAGAATGGCGCTGCCGGGCACGACGCCGCCGCCGAGCACGCGGTCGAACTCTTTAAAACCGGTGGTGAAACGCGGCAGGGCTTCGAGGCTGATTTCGGAAAGTTTTTGTACCCGGCTGGTTCCTGCCGCGCCGGCATAGCCGGACAGGCGTTCATTGCGGGCAGCGGCGGGTGAAGCAGCAAGCCGCACTTCGCTGATGGTGTTCCAGGCGTGGCAGGCGCTGCATTGCCCCTGCCAGCGCGGATAGTCTGCGCCACACTCGTTGCACACGAAGGCGCGTTTTACCGCTTTTGCCAAATTATCTCCTCGGATTAACGCTCTTCGTGAACCAGGCTGCCGCTCAGAATGCAGAACACGCCCATCAGATCCGCATGGCGGATGGTCACTTCGGTTTTTTCATTTACTTTCGGTTTGGCATGATAAGCAATGCCCAGCGAAGCGGCGGCGATCATCGGCAGGTCGTTAGCACCATCGCCAATCGCCACGGTTTGCCCTTCGGCAATCTCATATTTTTCCGCCAGCTTGCGCAGGGTCTGCGCTTTGAACTGTGCATCGACAATCTGCCCCAGCACTTCACCGGTCAGTTTACCATCCCGGATTTCCAGCTCATTCGCCGCAATGGCGGACAAATGCAGCTTATCGCGCAGGTACTCCGCAAACCAGGTAAAGCCGCCGGAGGCGATAGCGACATGCCAGCCCAGCGCCTGCAGCTTCTGCACCAGCTGGGTTAAGCCTGGCATTAATGGCATTTCATCGCGCACCTGTTTCAGAATATTGGCATCGGCATCTTTCAGTGTCGCCACGCGCTGACGCAGGCTGGCGGCAAAATCGAGTTCACCGCGCATCGCGCGTTCGGTAACTTCTGCCACCAGCTCGCCGCTGCCAGCCAGTTTGGCGATCTCATCGATACACTCGATCTGGATCGCCGTGGAGTCCATATCCATTACCAGCAGACCTGGCGTTTTCAGATGCGGGATTTTGCCCAGCGGCGCGACGTCCAGCCCGGCATTATGCGCCAGTTTCGCCGCCCGTGGCGTCAGTGAGCCCGCCAGACGGACAACGTGATAATCGTCCACCGACCAGGCGCTGACAATTACCATCGCTGCGCCCAGCTGATGCTGGTATTCGGTCAGACGATCTTTATCGAGCTGACGCCCGTAAAGCAGCCAGCCGGTACGTCCGGCACGATAGTCCAGCGGCATCACTTCGTCGCCGCTCAGAGAAAGAGGTAACCCAGGCCAGAGAGAGACATCGGCAGGCAGGTCGCACCAGGTCAGACGATTTGGCATTACAGCTCCTGTAAGGGACATTCAAGGCTGTGGAAAATCACTCGACACAACCTAACAAAACCACGCAAGAGGCTACCTTGTATGCTGCGCTTCTGGCAACATAAAGTGTCGAAAACAGCGACGCAGCTGTTCATTAATTTGAAAGGTCCGAGATGGCTAAAGCCAAACTGAAATTTCGTCTGCACCGTACCGCGATTGTCCTGATCTGCCTGGCCTTACTGGTGGTACTGATGCAGGGTGCGTCGTGGTTCAGTCTCGGCCATCAGATGGCGCGTTCTGAGCAGGTGGAAGAGCTGGCGCGCACCCTGACGCGTCAGGTGGCGTTCAGCCTGACGCCGCTAATGGAGAACGGTGATGACAATCGTCAGCAGATCCAGGCGATCCTCAATCAGATGACCGATCACAGCCGTATTCTTGATGCGTCCGTGTATAACGATGACGGCACGCTGCTGGCGCGCAGCGGCGAAAATATTAATCTGCGTGACCGGCTGGCGCTCGATGGTAAACGCGCGGGCAGCTACTTCAACCATCAAATCGTGCAGCCGCTGGAGAGTAATGGCAGCCCGATGGGATTTTTGCGCGTGACGCTTGATACTCACGTGCTGGTGACCGAAGCCAAACAGGTGGATAACACCACCAACATTCTGCGGCTAATGATGCTGCTGGCGCTGGCGATTGGCATCATCCTCACCCGTACCCTGCTGCGCGACCGTCGTACCCGCTGGCAGCAGTCACCGTTCCTGTTAACCGCCAGTAAGCCGGTGAAAGAGGATAATGAAGAAGAGACTGAACCCCTCGCGAAGAGCGCAGACGATGCGCCAGTTGAAAAAACGGCGGAAAAAAGCTGATCGGGTTATGGGGTTTCCCCTTCCCAGCCCTCCCCCACGTTATGGGGGAGGAAGGAATCCCGCCATAACTTGGCGGGTAAGAGGTTCAGGCTTAGTCGCCTAACAGCACCGATTCCAGCGCGATCTTAATCATATCGTTAAAGGTCGTCTGACGCTCCGCGGCAGTGGTCTGCTCATGGGTACGGATATGATCCGACACGGTGCAGATGGTCAGGGCTTTAGCGCCAAATTCCGCCGCCACACCGTAGATGCCAGCCGCTTCCATTTCCACGCCCAGGATGCCGTATTTTTCCATCACATCAAACATCTGCGGGTCTGGCGTATAGAACAGATCGGCAGAGAAGATGTTGCCAACACGCGCATCAACGCCGAGGTTTTTTGCTGCATCCACTGCGTTACGCACCATATCGAAATCGGCAATCGCGGCGAAGTCGTGGTCTTTGAAACGCATGCGGTTGACTTTGGAGTCAGTGCAGGCGCCCATACCAATCACGATATCACGCAGTTTCACGTCCGCACGCACCGCGCCACAGGAACCGACACGAATGATTTTCTTCACACCAAACTCAGTGATCAGCTCTTTGGTGTAGATGGAGCAGGATGGAATACCCATACCGTGGCCCATCACAGAAATTTTGCGGCCTTTGTAAGTACCGGTGTAACCCAGCATGCCACGCACGTTGTTCACTTCAACGGCATTTTCCAGGAAGGTTTCCGCAATGTGTTTCGCACGCAGCGGATCGCCCGGCATCAGCACCACGTCAGCGAAATCACCCATCTCAGCGTTAATATGAGGCGTTGCCATCTTTTTATCCTTATTCAATTCAGTCGTCTGTCTTGCTGTTATCACAGCATATTTTTGCCATATTCCATATCGGAAAGGCCAAAGTATTTCGCTACCGTCTGGCCGATATCGGCAAAGGTGTCGCGATAGCCCAGATAACCCGGCTTCACTTTCGGGCCGTAAATCAGCACCGGAATATGTTCGCGGGTGTGATCGGTGCCGTGCCAGCTTGGATCGCAGCCGTGGTCAGCAGTGAGGATCAGAATGTCATCCTCTTTTACCAGCGCCATCAGCTCCGGCAGGCGACGGTCAAACAGCTCCAGCCCACCGGCGTAACCGGCGATGTCGCGGCGATGTCCCCACACAGCGTCAAAATCAACGAAGTTGGTAAACACAATGGAATTATCCGGCGCGGAGGCCATCTCCTTCACCGTGGCGTCAAACAGCGCATCCAGTCCGTTGGCTTTCACCTTTTTGGTAATACCGACGTGAGCATAGATATCGGCGATTTTACCTACCGAAACCACTTCGCCGCCCTGCTCATCCACCAGCTTTTTCAGCACGGTCGGCGCAGGCGGTTCTACCGCCAGGTCACGGCGGTTGCCGGTACGCTGGAAGTGACCGGCCTGCTCGCCAACAAACGGACGCGCAATGACACGGCCAATGTTATAGCCACCGTCGGTCAACTCTTCACGGGCAATTTCGCATAGCTCATACAGCCGATCGAGGCCAAAGGTCTCTTCATGACAGGCAATCTGGAACACGGAGTCCGCCGAGGTGTAGAAAATCGGCTTGCCGGTTTTCATATGCTCTTCACCGAGCTCGTCCAGCACCACGGTGCCTGAAGAGTGGCAGTTGCCGAGATAGCCCGGCAGGCCCGCACGTTCTACCAGCTTATCCAGCAGTTCCTGCGGGAAGCTGTTTTGTGTATCAGAGAAGTAACCCCAGTCAAACAGTACCGGCACACCTGCAATTTCCCAGTGACCAGACGGCGTGTCTTTCCCGGAGGAAATCTCGCTGGCGTAAGCGTAAGCGCCAATAATTTCAGCGTCTTTATCGAGGCCTGGCGGGAACGTGCCGGTTGAGGCTTCCGCCGCTTTACCCAGTCCCAGCGCCGTTAAATTTGGCAGATGCAGCGGCCCTTTGCGGTTAATGTCGGCTTCACCTTTGAAGCAGGCTTCCGCAATATGTCCGAGCGTGTCCGAGCCCTTATCACCGAACTTGTCGGCGTCTTTACTGGCGCCGATTCCAAAGGAATCGAGCACCATGATAAATGCACGTTTCATCCTGCTCTCCTGCGTATCCACGCGATGAGGATTAAAAAAAAGCGATCAGAATAGTATGCCGCTTATTCACTAATTCTGCGATAGATAATCGGTGTTTTCTCTGGCGCGGCATCACTTATCGCTATCGCCGCTTTTAGCGACTGCGCGGCTTCCTGCCAGCTGGCTTCGCTGGCGGCATGGATAATCGCCAGCGGACGCTCGCCGTCCACCGTATCGCCCAGCTGCACCATCTCGCTCAGACCGACGCTGTAATCAATGCTGTCACTGGCGCGACGACGGCCGCCGCCCATTGCCACCACCGCCATGCCCAGCGCGCGGGTATCCATGGCGCTGACGATGCCTGGGTGATCGGCATACACTGCTTTACTCAGCATCGGCGCAGGCAGGTAGCGATCCAGCTGCTCAATAAAGTCTGCCGGGCCTTGCTGCGCGGCAACCATACGGGCAAACACTTCCGCCGCTTTGCCGTTATCCAGCACGGCCTGCAGTTTTGCGCGCGCCCCGGCATCATCTTTCGCCAGCGAGGCGGAAATCAGCATCTCGCTGCACAGCGCCATGGTCACTTCCAGCAGGCGAGGATTACGGTATGCGCCGGTGAGGAACTGCACCGCCTCACGCACTTCCAGCGCGTTACCAGCGCTGGAGGCCAGTACCTGATTCATATCGGTCAGCAGCGCGGTAGTTTTGCAGCCTGCGCCATTGGCGACACCGACAATCGCCTGCGCCAGCAGTGCAGATTGTTCAAAGGTCGGCATAAAGGCGCCAGATCCCACTTTGACATCCATCACCAGCGCATCCAGCCCTTCGGCCAGCTTTTTCGCCAGGATCGACGCGGTGATCAGCGGGATCGAATCCACCGTGGCGGTGATATCGCGGGTGGCATAGAAACGCTTATCGGCTGGCGCCAGCGAACTGGTCTGGCCGATGATCGCCACGCCGACCTCTTTAATAATGCTGCGGAAACGATCGTCCTGCGGGAAAATGTCAAAACCCGGAATCGCTTCCAGCTTGTCCAGCGTGCCGCCGGTATGACCAAGGCCGCGACCGGAGATCATCGGCACGTAACCACCACAGGCGGCCACCATCGGCCCGAGCATCAGTGACGTCACGTCGCCCACGCCACCGGTAGAGTGTTTATCCACCACCGGACCATTCAGCTGCAGGGATTGCCAGTTCAGCACCGTACCAGAATCACGCATCGCCATGGTCAGCGCCACGCGTTCCGCCAGCGACATATCGTGGAAATAAATGGTCATCGCCAGCGCGGCAATTTGCCCTTCAGATACGCTATTGTCGCGTACCCCATTAATAAAAAAGCGAATTTCTTCATCGCTCAGCGCCAGGCCATCGCGTTTTTTACGGATAATTTCTTGCGGCAAAAACAAGGTAACCCCCTGTTTACAGAGATGAATGGGCGGCAATGCTGCCGCCGGGGAAATTAGTAGCCTGACTGGCTGGTCGCCGTCTGGTGGCCGGTGGCATTCAGCAGGCTGGCAAGCAGGCTTGAAGCGCCAAAACGGAAGTGACGGGCATCCGCCCAGTCGCTGCCCAGCAGGTCGTCCGCCAGTTGCAGATAAATCGCCGCGTCTTCTGCGGTACGCACGCCGCCAGCGGGCTTGAAGCCCACCTCAGCTTTAACGCCTTTATCACGAATCACCTGCATCATGATCTGCGCCACTTCCGGCGTGGCATTGACCGGCACTTTACCGGTTGAGGTTTTGATAAAGTCAGCGCCCGCATCAATCGCAATTTCAGAAGCCTGACGGATCAGTGCAGCGTCTTTCAGCTCGCCGGTTTCGATAATCACTTTCAGCAGCACACCTGCCTCAGCACAGGCTTCTTTACAGGCTTTCACCATGTCAAAACCCACCTGGCTGTTACCGGCCATCAGTGCGCGGTACGGGAACACCACGTCCACTTCATCAGCACCGTAAGCGATCGCCGCACGGGTTTCCGCCAGTGCGATCTCAATATCATCGTTACCATGCGGGAAGTTCGTGACGGTGGCGATACGGATATCCGGCGTGCCCTGCTCACGCAGCGTTTTGCGCGCAATCGGGATAAAACGTGGGTAAATGCAGATGGCGGCGGTGTTGCCAGCCGGTGATTTCGCCTGATGACATAGCGCGATCACTTTGGCATCGGTGTCATCATCATTCAGGGTGGTCAGATCCATCAGTTTCAGCGCGCGCAGCGCTGCAGCGGTTACATCAGTCATACTACTCTCCGGCAAGGTTGAGTGAGTCAGCGATAATGTTATTATTCTAACAAAAAGCAGGGGTAGTTGCTGTGCAATGACTCACATATAAACAAGAAACGTTTGCCGCTATTGTATATTTGTTGTGAAAAAATTCACACAAAAACCCCAGTAAAGCCATCGCAAAAAAGAAAAGGCCGCGATAAATCACTTTACCGCGGCCATGTTACGATTTTCACACGTTATGTTTACAGCGCCAGGAATACGCCGGCGATTGATGCGCTCATCAGGTTAGACAAAGTGCCCGCAATCACCGCTTTAATGCCCAGACGCGCGATATCATGACGACGACCCGGAGCCATGCTCCCCAGACCACCAATCAGAATGGCAATCGACGACAGGTTAGCAAAACCGCAGAGCGCAAAAGAGATAATCGCCTTCGAATGATCCGATAAAACCTGCAGACCGGCCGCCGCCACAGCGGCGTCATCTTTGAGATAAGCACCGAAGTTCAGATAGGCGACAAACTCATTCACAATCAGCTTCTGACCAATAAAGGATCCAGCCACCATCGCCTCTTCCCACGGCACACCAATCAGAAACGCAATCGGGGCAAACAGATAGCCAAGGATGAGCTCCATCGACAGCTGTGGGTAGTTAAACCAGCCGCCAATGCCGGAAAGAATGCCGTTAAGCAAAGCGATCAGCGCGACAAAGGCCAGCAGCATCGCCCCCACGTTCAGCGCCAGTTGCATGCCTGACGATGCTCCCGCAGCGGCAGCATCCAGCACATTCGAAGGCTTATCATCCTGACCGATCATTTCTGCGGCATCACGCGTATCCTGACGAGCTTCAGTTTCCGGAATCATCAGTTTCGCGAACAGCAGTCCGCCGGGTGCAGCCATAAAGGAAGCGGCAATCAGATACTCCAGCGGCACTCCCATCTGCGCATAACCCGCCAGCACGGAACCGGCAACCGACGCCAGTCCGCCACACATCACGGCAAACAGTTCAGATCGTGTCATGGTGGCGATATAAGGACGCACTACCAGCGGCGCTTCAGTCTGGCCGACAAAAATATTGGCGGTTGCTGACAGCGACTCGGTGCGCGATGTACCCAACAGCTTTTGGATGCCGCCGCCTAGCAGACGAATCACCCACTGCATAATGCCCAGATAATAAAGCACCGCGATCAGAGAAGAGAAAAAGACGATGATGGGGAGTACGCGCAGCGCGAAGACAAAACCACCGCCACCGAATACTTCGAACATTTTATCCGATACCAGGCCGCCAAAAATAAACGACACACCCTGATTACCATAGGCGATGACACTGGACACCCCGGCAGACATTGCCATCAGTACGCTACGTCCGGCAGGCACATAAAGTACCAATGCACCGATCCCCACCTGCAGGACGAAGGCCCATAGTACGGTGCGAAGTTTTATGGCTTTGCGATTTGAAGACAGCAGCACGGCAAACAGGATGAGTGCTCCCATACCGATAATGCCCATAAGAAGTTGCATAAAATCCCTCAAGGTAATGAAAAACAGCGTCGAGAAGCGCTGTTAAGGCGTGTCTGTAGTGATGGCGCTGAAATAAGCGCGGAAATTATAGCGACAGAATTAGCGACATCAGCCAATCGATATCACAAAAAATTACAAACAGACGCAAATGAAAAACCAATAAAGAGAGGTGCATCACATTTTTATAGGGAAAATACCCGACGGGTATTCTCACGAAGGGTTTCCGCGATCAGCTCCGGCGCTTCACTGCGCAGTTCGCACAGCGTTTGCCAGACATTGAAAATGCGCTCCGGGCGGTTGGGCTGCCCCTGAAAGCCGCATAGCGGCATATCCGGTGCATCGGTTTCCAGTAACAGCGAATGTAACGGCAGGCGGGCGATGGTCTCACGGGTTTTACTGGCGCGCGGGTAAGTAATCGTGCCACCCACACCAATCGCGTAGCCCGCGTTGATAAAGCGTTGCGCCTGTTGCAGACTGCCAGCAAAGCCATGTACCACGCCACAACGTGGCACCTCAATGCGTTTCAAATGCATCGCCAGTTTGTCGTGAGTGCGACGCGAATGCAGGATCACCGGCAGCTGATAATCGCGCGCCAGGCGCAGCTGGGCATCCAGCAGCGCCTGCTGTTTCTCAAACTGCGGATTCTCCATATAGAGATCCAGCCCAATCTCCCCGATGGCCACCAGTTTGGCGGGTTTCTGTTGCAGATGCCGCTCAAGGTCAGCAAGGTCGTCATCGCCATGTTCGGCAATAGCGATGGGATGCAGGCCCAGCGCGGCGTACAGTGGGGGATGGGCATCAGCCAGCGCCAGCACGCCGTGGAAACGGGAAGCAGCAACAGCCGGGACGATGATTTTCTCTACTCCCGCACTGGCAGCGCGCTGCAGGCTGTCGCTTTGCTGTTCGCTAAACGGAGGAAAATCAAAATGGCAGTGGGTATCAACAAAATGCATGCTGGGTCCCTGGAACAGAATAACGGCGATGCGGGGAGTTATAACACTGGCGGGTAATGGATGACAAACCAACAGCATAACGGAGAGCACCAGGCTCTCCGTTATCAGACTTTATCGAATCATTCGTTCGACTTAACCAGGTTGTCTATGGCCGTTTACGACCGGTAAACAGGCTGACCAGGAACAGGATAATACCAACCACAAAGACAACTTTTGCTGCCCAGGCTGCGGTACCCGCTAATCCGCCAAAACCTAACGCGGCTGCAATCAGCGCGATAATCAGGAAAATAATACCCCAACGAAACATAAGCCTCTCCTTTACCATAGTGAAAATCGAACTGCTTATTCTTGCCATTCGGGGAGCTCACCCCCACGAATGTCTGTTTTTGTTACTTACAACAACCTCCCTGTCGCGGCTTCATACATGAAGCCGCTAGCGTTAAGGTTTAACCGTCAGGTCATTCTTAACGCTTTTCACACCGTCAATCGCTTTAGCAATGCCTTCGGCGCGTTCTGACTGTGCCTGATTCTCAACCGCACCGGAGAGCTGCACCACACCATCGGTGGTTTCCACTTTCACTTTACGAGACGGCACAATGTCATCTGCTAATAGTTTAGCTTTAATTTCGCTGGTCGTTGCCGCATCACCGGCGTAACCACCTACAGATGATGTTTTGCTGTCCCTGACGTGCAGCTTGTCACTGACCGATTTGACGCCTTCCACACTTTTCGCCAGCGTTACCGCTTTTTCGGCCTGATCCTGGGACGTCACGAAACCGCTCAGCGTCACCACGCCTGCATCAGTTTTCACTGAGATATCGGTGCTTTTAATCGCACTGTCGTCCACCAGCGCCGCTTTCACTTTTGCAGTGACCGCGCTGTCATCCATGTAGTTACCGGCCTGTTTCATAGAACTATCGATTTTAGAACCGGTGCTTTCCGCTGTGGAAGAAGCTTTATCACTCAGGGTTTGTTCCGCCAGTGCAGAACCACTCAGCAGTGCTGAACCCATTAGTAAAGCCATCATGGTTTTAGTCATCTTTGTCTTTTTCATCGATATATTCCTTCTATCCGGAGATTCACTCACCCCTGTGAGCATCACCGCTAACCGCGGTTTAACGACAGAACTGACGTTGCTTAAAACGACACAAATCAACGCCCGATAAGATAACCATAGTCAGGAATCAGGTTTTTGCTGGTTTTAATGGTTTAAAAGCGGGAAATAGCGCCAGAAAAGAGTGTTTTTAGGAGGAGTCTGTGTCTTTGCCGGGAAAGATAGCGGGTCAGCCACCACAATAACGATAGCAGATAAAAAAAATAGCGCTGGCGGGAAGATCCCGGTCAGCGCCATGTTCAGGCACAACGCAGAATTAATGTTCGCGCGTTTTGCGGAACACTACGTCAGGATAGCGCTCCTGAGTGATATTCAGGTTAACCATGGTTGGTGCGATATAGGTCAGATTATCGCCGCCATCCAGTGCAAGGTTAACTTCGTTTTTACGCTGGAACTCGTCGAATTTCTTCACGTCGCTGCACTCCACCCAGCGGGCAGTAGAGACGTTCACCGACTCATAAATCGCTTCAACGTTGTATTCACTTTTCAGACGCGCCACAACCACGTCAAACTGCAGCACCCCCACCGCGCCTACGATCAGATCGTTATTGCTCACCGGACGGAACACCTGCACCGCGCCCTCTTCCGACAACTGCACCAGCCCTTTCAGCAGCTGTTTCTGCTTCAGTGGGTCGCGCAGACGGATACGGCGGAACAGCTCAGGGGCGAAGTTCGGAATACCGCTGAACTTCATATTCTCACCCTGGGTAAAGGTGTCACCAATCTGAATGGTGCCATGGTTGTGCAGACCAATGATATCGCCCGGGTACGCCTCTTCAACATGGGCACGGTCGCCAGCCATAAAGGTCAGCGCATCCGAGATCACCACATCTTTGCCGATACGCACATGGCGCAGCTTCATGCCTTTCTCATATTTACCGGACACCACGCGCATAAAGGCAACGCGGTCACGGTGTTTCGGGTCCATATTGGCCTGAATCTTAAACACAAAGCCGGAGAATTTATCATCGGCAGCCGTCACCGTGCGCGCATCCGTCACGCGTGGCATTGGCGCTGGCGCCCACTCCACCAGACCATCGAGCATATGATCGACGCCGAAGTTACCCAGTGCAGTGCCGAAGAATACCGGCGTTAGCTGACCATCAAGGAAAGCTTCCTGCTCAAATTCATGGGAAGCTCCCTGTACCAGCTCCAGTTCGTCACGCAGCTGCTGCGCGAGGTCTTCACCGACCGCTTTGTCCAGATCCGGGTTATTCAGACCTTTGACAATGCGTACTTCCTGAATGGTATGGCCCTGGCCGCTCTGATACAGATAGGTTTCATCTTTGTAGAGATGGTAAACCCCTTTGAACAGCTTACCGCAGCCAATCGGCCAGGTAATCGGCGCACAGGCGATTTTCAGCTCACTTTCCACTTCATCCAGCAGCTCCATAGGGTCGCGGATATCACGGTCAAGCTTGTTCATAAAGGTCAGGATCGGCGTATCGCGCAGACGCGTGACTTCCATCAGCTTACGGGTACGATCCTCAACGCCTTTTGCCGCATCGATTACCATCAGACAGCAGTCAACCGCCGTCAGGGTACGGTAGGTATCTTCCGAGAAGTCTTCGTGTCCCGGGGTATCAAGCAGGTTCACCAGATTTTCGCGGTACGGGAACTGCATCACCGAGGTGGTGATCGAAATACCACGCTGTTTCTCCATCTCCATCCAGTCTGACTTAGCATGCTGGCTGGAGCCACGGCCTTTCACCGTACCGGCGGTCTGGATCGCCTGTCCGAACAGCAACACTTTTTCAGTGATAGTGGTCTTACCGGCATCGGGGTGGGAAATAATGGCAAAAGTGCGGCGGCGAGCCACCTCTTGCATAAAAGGTGCATTTGACATCGGGAATCTTCTGGTCTGGTGCTGGAGGGCGGCGAGAGGCCGCCATCACAGACGAATTAAATCAATGGCCGGCATTTTCGCCGATCCGCGGGCTATAAACAATGCAGAATGGCGCTTAATTCTTGCAGCTGGTCGACGGCTGGGCCGAGTTCAGGGTGATCAATACTTTGGTGTAGTGATCGGCAATCACCTGATGCATCAGCGTACCGGTAATACGATAGCAGCCATTCGCCTTCACCTGCCCCTTTGCGGCCAGAATCTGCAACTCGGTAACATTGCTTTCCGCTTCGCTGTCCGGATCTTCATTTGGCGTATTGGGCGCGGGATTGACGGTAATCGGGCTATCCAGATGCAACACCGGCACATAAACTTTTTTATCATCAGGGCCATCGCCGTAGTTTGGCGGACCATCGAACTGCTGCATATCGACATAGCCTTCCAGCGTCACCACAGCGGGCTGGTATTGCAGCGCTTCGGCGGCCTGGACGGTGTGCGAAAACGCTGTTGCCAGCGAGAACACAAGGGAGAAAGAGGTTAACGTGCACCAGGAATGCAGGTTGGTTGTTTTCATTGTCGCGACTCGGTTACAGATGCCGTTGGGTTGCCGATACTACAGCATCAAGTGCGGGGGTTTTCAACTGGTGGATCGGGGCATACCGATGCAGCTTAACGAAAGATATCCTTATCGAGCAAAACAAAGCGAATTTCATTTCGCTATGCCTGTACAAAAAGATCACTGTTTCAATAGATGATAAGAACCATCCGTTGCACCGGCATCGGTGTATAATATGTAATCTGCTTTGCTTATCTTAAACCGGAATAAATTCACCGTGGTATCAGGATCGCCACCACATTGAGGATGCCTTCTGTTCTCTCTGACACTTACAATATAATAATCAGAATCTTTGGCATCATCATAATCATAAGCTAAACACCGGTCTTCCAGTATAGTCAGATGATAATGGCGGATAGCATGGTACACAGCCATGATTGCTTTAGTTTTATTACCCTCATATTCACTATCTTTATTTTCAGCCTCCCTGGCAAATGCAGAATGCAGGCTAAACATCAGTAAAAAAATCAGTAAAAAACACCGGGAAATTAATCCAATCATGACGTTCCTTATCATTCAATATCATAGTCGGTTAACTGTTGTGATTTGATAATGCCTTTTAGTTTATTAGCATAGTCTGGATCTGTTGCATAACCGGCTCTGGCCACCTCGTCAACAAAATCGAATGGTTCATCTGCATGATTAAAGGCATCACGATAACGTTTATTGCTGTGCAAAAAACGGCCATAATCATCTGCTGATTCAGAAAAGTTGTCATAGACCCGAAAGCTGTCATTAACAGATATCGCTTTACCGTTAATCACTTCAGTCGTTTTGAAATTAACTGTACGGCCCTTTTGAGAAACGCCTTTTATCCCAAACCAGGAATTATTTTTTACCTGTGTTCCCCAGCCTGTTTCTAACGCCGCCTGGGCTAAAGATACCGATACCGGAACGCCCCAGTCATTCTGAACTTTTTTTAACGCATTAAGATGCTCATCAATAAATTTCTGCACTTTAACCGGACGTATTTTTTGCGAAGAGGGGCGTTTTTTTGACTTGTCCATTTTAAGGACTTTTTTTGCCACTTCCTTAGCGGATGTCTGCTCTTTATGTTGTTTCGTAAACTCGCCCGCCACCGCCTGCAAAATCTCCCCACGATGCCCGCTTCCGGGCGCGACAGTAACAGGTTCGCTCTCCTCATCATTCAGCGCCAGTACCCCGCCACGTGTGGTGATGGCTCCATTGCCCTCCACAAACAAATTAAATCCCCTGCCGATCAGGTTAATCTGTCCATCGGCAGTGAGTTCCAGCACGCTGTTACCACACTCCAGACGCAGCACACTGCCTGCGGCCAGCACATAGCGATCCACCACCGCATCGCGCTTGCTTTTACCGCTCAGCAAAACCGTTTCGCCTTTTACTGCCTGCAGATGATCCGCTACTACCCGACGTTCAGCGCTGGCACCGACAAACTGCACATCGTTGTTGCCAATATGCTGGCTGGCGTCGCGTTTGATATGGATATCCATATTACGCTCCGCCTGCAGCCAGAGCTGCTCCGCCCCCGCTTTGTCGTCAAAACGCAGCGCATTGGCGTTGTCAGGCGATCCATCCTTACTGCGGCTGAGAAAGCCCATCTGCGTCGCCGCCGCAGGCAGCGTCCAGGGCGGCATACTGGCATCGTTATATACCCGGCCAATCACCAGTGGTCGATCGGGATCGCCATTGATAAAGTCGATCACCACCTCGTCGTTGACGCGTGGGATCTGTACGCCGCCAAATCCCTGTCCTGCCCAGGCGCTGGAAACCCGTACCCAGCATGAACTGGTCTCATCCCCTTTCCCCAGCCGATCCCAGTGAAACTTAACCTTGATACGGCCATATTTATCCGTCCAGATCGATTCGCCCGGCGGCCCGACGACTCTGGCCGTCTGTGGCCCGCAGGTTTTCGGCCAGGGCGTCACCACCGGCGCACGAAATGGCGTGGTCGACGGGATCACACTGAACAGGATGCACTGTTGCGCCCTGCCTTCACTAGCGCTGGCATAACCCTTTTCCTCCAGCGAATAATGCGCGCGGATGGTCAGAAACGTATTGCTGTCATTCAGCCACGGCGCCCCCTGCAGGCTAAAGGTGTAGCCAGGCGCCATCCCCAGCGCGGTGCCTTGTCCATGAATGTGCTGGTGCCAGGCTTGCCATATCTGCTGCTGAATACCAGCATAGTGTTCTCCCTGCTGCGGCTCGACAAAGCGCCCGGGCCAGCTGTATACGTCTATCTCTCCCGGCAACGGCGACTGTGGATTTTGTCGCGCCTGCAACATCCAGGCATGGGGTTTGCGGAAATCATAATCATCCAGGCTGCAGATGCCAGGCGTCACCCGTTCGGCAAAGGTCCAGCGACTGACGCCTTCGTCATCCGTCACACTGCCGGAAGGGGTGGCATGCCAGGGGATAGCTTCATAGCCGGGAAATGGTTGATGCTGCTCTGCGCGATCCATCAGCACCATCACATGCCGATCCTGCTGATGACGAAAGAAGTAATAAATCCCTTCAAGCTCCATCAGACGGCTGATAAAACTGAAACTACTCTCCTGATACTGCACGCAATATTCCCACTGCCGATAGTGAGCCACCAGCTGATCCTCCACTGCGACCCGGTTTTCCTGTAGCAGGGTTTTGATCATTTGCGGTACCGTCTGATGCTGAAAGATCCGCAGATTACTGTCGTGCTTCATCGGCCACAGATCCGGCTCCATGGTCAGGCTGTACACTGTGTAATGCGTGTCCTGCTGTTGCTCACGCTGTACCTGCAGCGAAGTGATTTTGCCATTGAGATAGCGCATCGCCAGCGGGCCGTGACAGGGAATAGCCACGGTGATCGGCTGGCCGAGCAATGCGTGGCGGTCGATATGGGGGTCATGACTGAGCAGCGTTACCGTAAAAGTAAACGCTTCTGAAAGGGCTTCTTCCCCTTCCAGTTTCCAGAACAACAGGCCGTCCTGCGGCAGACTTACCGTGATGCGTTCCATCGCCTCTCTCCAGAGCTAATTCGCGCCCTCAGGTTTGGGGGATTAACAGCCAGGTCCCTTGCCGATCCACGGTGATCTTCTGCTCACGCATACGCTCCTGACTGACGATGCGGAACAGATATTCCCCCGGAGGCAAGGGTAAACGGGCAAAACCGTTGGCTGCGGGCGCCAGCGCCTGCGGATTGCCGTTTAGCCAGACTTCATCCCCTGCCAACAGCTTGATATACACCTGCGCTATCGCTTCCGGCGCGGGGGGTTCCACTGACGGGATGCTGGCCAGTGTCACTTGCGGCGCCAGGGCCTGCTGGCTGCCTTGCTCTGCCGCAATCGCTGGAGGATACGCCACATTCTGATCGCTGCGGCTTATCATCATTCCGGCAAACAGCCCCATTATGCCAGCCGCCATCAGCAAAGCAGGCGTCTTCAGGTACAGCGGAACACGGCGAATGCGCAATGCTGGCGGTACAGAGGTCGCGATGACCGGCGTCTGGGATGGTACAGGGGCGCTACCCGGGGATGGCAGTGGCAGTTTTTCCGGTGCGGGCAGAACCAGCAGAGCAGCAAACTGCGCAATCGTCTGTGGCCGTTCTTCTGCTTTCAGCGCCAGCGCACAGTCAATCGCCTGCAGCAATGGCAGCGAATAGCCAGCCGGACGCAACTGGCTTAACGGCTGATAACTGTCCTCAATGCTGCGCACCACGCTGACCGGCGGCGGTGCACCGGTAATCAGGCTATGCAGAACCGCTCCCAGCGCATAGATATCTGTCCAGGGTCCCTGCTCACTGTCATTGTTATCGCTGTATTGCTCTATCGGCGCAAATCCCGGGCGCAGCATGGTCTCAGTTTCATCAGACAAATTGCCAATCGTCTGGCGCGCGGAACCAAAATCCAGCAATACCGGCATCTGGTCTTCCTGAATCTGAATATTTTCCAGCGAAATATCACGGTGCAGGTAACCGTCACGATGAACCAGCGCAATGGCATCCAGCAACGGCGGCAGCATGGTGCGAATCCAGGCTTCATTGATTGATTGGGGATGCTGCGCCTGCAACAGCGACAGGGAACAGCCGCTGTAAAACTGCATAGCGATATAGGCAGTATCGTTCTGCACCCAAAAACGCAGAACGTGCAATAAGTTAGGATGATTAAAACGCGCCAGCAGGCGAGCCTCCTGGATAAAACTATTAAGCCCCGCCTGGAAGGTTTTGCTTAGCCGTTCGCTGCGCAGCACCAGTTTCAGTTCATCATTGCGTACCGCCAGCGACACTGGCATAAACTCTTTGATGGCAATAAAGCGCTGCAACTGATGGTCAAAGGCGCGATAAACGATGCCGAAACCGCCGCCGCCAATAACGTGCTGAATTTCAAACTCACTGAAACGATAGCCAGCCGGTAAAGCTTTGGCTGCCATAAGGGGATTGTCGAATGATGGCATTGCGCTCACTCCCTGATAACAAGAACATCACAGCGCCCTTGCTGCGTTCTCCGGACGAAAAACTCTGTCACCGCGCGTCTGTGTCATCGCCGAGGCGCCGAGCCAGCTGGTCCATCCCAGTTGCATCTCTGCGCCGAGCGTGACGCCACTGATTTCACCGGCCGCCAGCAACAAACGCGCTTCCCAGATAAACGCGATCCCCAGCAACCGCCTTATCCAGTCACGCAGCTGGCGCACTCCAGGTTGTGCAGGCAAAAACGTGCGGTAAGTCGCCAGCGACATTGGCCCCAGTTCCAGACAAAACCGCTGCTGCCGGTCACAGACACGGCAGCCCAGAAATGCGCTTTGCCCCAGCCGGGATGCCTGACTACCCACCATAATTCTGGCCTGATCGCGGCGATCAAGCGGCAGCCAGTGCGGCACATTCTCTCGCACCCTGACCGGGATCTGAAAGTAATGGCTAACGACTCTGCTGACCGTTTCAGCATCACGCCCATGACGACTGAGATGACCCGCCACGGCAAAACTTGCATGTATCCCGAGGCTGTCACTGTTGCGCTGCGGCAGTAATCCGGTGCCCGTCAGGCAAGCCAGGTAATGTATAAATTGCTGCTGATCGTGACGATCCAGCGAAACTGTCGGTTGCCCATTCGCCCAGCTACGCCAGAACAGCAGCGCCAGACGGTGGTGGAACAGATCGGCAAAGGCCGCCAGGCTGTGATCCTGCGCGTGATGGATACGTTCATAGGCATATTCAGTAAGATGCAGCGGCAGCGGTCCATTGGAGCCAAACAGGCCGAAATTACAGACAGCTATCTCGTAACGCGTCACCCGCTCTGACGCCGCAGGTTGCGGGCTCACCTGCGCCAGTGTGGCTGGCGCAAATGCCAGTGAGGGTAACTGCCGGATACGCACCAGCTCGTCGCGCGGTTGCGGCGCGCAGCCGAGTGGATAGCGCGCACCGCCCTGAGCATCAATACGCCGCAGCAACTGGAACAGGTCATACTGCCAGGGACTGGCGACCAGCGCCGCCCAGAAGTCGGCCCCTAACCGTGCTTTCTCTTCGTCTCTCTCCTCCTGAGTCATAACGGCATCCTGTTACCCTGACGTGGCGGCCAGTAGCCAATTTCACCACGCTGCTGGCTGTGCAGCGTGAGTTCAGTAAAACTGTTTATCGCCACCAGCCGGGAAAAGAGTTTTTCCAGCACGCTGCCCAGTAACCAGGCGCCGCTGCCGGAAAATACCTGCTCATCGACTGTCAGCGTTATGGCCACACCGCGTGTATACACTACCGGCCCCGGCTCGGGGATACGGCGATTCACCGTGCGTAACTGGCACTGGCGGATCCCCTCCAGCTGGCGTGCAACCGGTGCATCGGCGAGATTGGCGTACAGCCCTAACAGCTGGCGTAACGCAGCAGCCCCCTGGCCGTCATCAACGTCCATGAGGCTGAGATAATTCAGCTGTAAGTGGCTGAGCAGCCGCCAGCTGATCTCACCTTCCGCCATCGCCGGGCGCGGTGGCGTCGGCCCGTAACGTACACTCAGTTCACGCACCGGTACTGAATCGGGCAGGACAAAATCCGCCTGCTCCTGCTGCAGCAATTGCAGTGGCAGATCGCGGCTGGAGCATGTGACTTCAGCCCACAAATAACGTAATTCATCACGCCACGGCGCATGTCGTTCATCGACCATCGTCAGAAAAATTTCTGCCCCCCGATAACCATTACGTACACCATATCGCTGCGCATGTGTCGACAGCACGCGAGGTTCGCGACGCAGCGAAAAATACGCGCCGTAATCTGTTTTGTCGTGACAGAAGGTTTGCCAGAAGGGGCGGAAAATCTGCTCTTCACGGCTCCGTTCGCTGCTGGCGTACAGCTTTTGTACGGAGAAAATTTCATAATCCAGCGGGCGGATAGTATCGACTACCAGATGATGCTCATGCTCGCCATGGCTGACTGGCTGCCGCTCGGTGATCCGCGGAAATAAGTTGATGGCCGGGGTACAGTGCAGCGCCAGATGAGAGTGATCCACCACCCGTTCCAGCGCGCTGTCGCTTTTATCCAGCAGCACCACGATATCAAATTCACGGGCGCTGTTATCCGCCGCCAGCAGCGGGCGCAGCTGGCTGATACTGAAAAACAGCAAGCGCGCCGGAAAGGCGAAATACTCCTGCAGCAAGCGATAGCCGCTGAAGTTGCGCAGATCGTCCGGTAACAGCGCCTGATGATGAGCAAAACCTTCATGCTGTAGCGCGCTCTCTGCCAGTACCAGGCGCTGCGCAGGTTTGCCGGGGATCTGACATACGATGGCGACGCGGTGTTGCATCAGCAGCTCCAGCAACTGCCGGGCATGAATCTCACTGCCGCAGAGAAAGAACATCAGACTGTCAAAGCTGAGGCGATTGAGCCGTACGCTGGTAAAACAGGCCAGCGAAATACGCAGCGCGCTTACCGCCCCGCACTGGCTCAGCCCCAGCTGCCCCAGCGGGATATCTGCCGGCACGCCACCCAGTTCGACCTTTTTCAGACGCAGCGGTTGCAGATCCACTTCGTGCGCCGTGGTATAGCTGCAGGTGACCCCCCGGCGTTTAAGCGTCAGGCTTTCCATCATGGTGCCGCGCGGCACACGAAAACCTTTACTGAGATCGCCCTTACGATCGTCAGGATGCAGCTGAATGACCGCCATAGACGGGGTCGCAGCAAGATAATTTGGCGCCAGCATCTCCAGTAAGTGCTGGGAGAATTGGGGAAACTGGGCATCCATTTTGAGCTGAATACGCGCCGTTAAAAATGCCGTTCCCTCCAGTAAACGCTCTACCCCGGGATCGGCAGCATCCTTGCTGCTTACTGCCAGCATCGCCGCCACTTTTGGATAGCGGGCAGCAAACTCAGCGCCCATTTTCCGCAACCAGGCCAGCTCGCGGTTGTAATAATCAAGCAGTTTGTCGTCCATCACGACCCCGCCTCTTTCAGTTCAAGATGGCCGTTTTCCAGATCAAGCTGCGAATGAAACAGAAACGGCAGTGGCGAAGGCGCCCAGTGCAGCTGCCCCTGAATTTCAATCGACAACAGGTTGTGACAGCTGGCGATATTGCCGGTAGTCAGGCAGCGTACCTGCAACCCCTGCGACAAAATGCGTGGCTCAAAAAAGCGAATCGCGGCGGTAAGTTCCTGCTGTATTGCCTGCAGGGTCATGGCCGACAGATGCCGCCCGGCCAGTGTCGGCACGCCAAAGTTGAGCACGGAACGCTGTACATGCTGATAAGCCTGTAAGTCGCCGCTACTGGCATAGTGGTTGCTGTTCAGCAGCGATTGCAAATCGCGCAGAACCTGGCGGCGTAATTCACTCTGGCTAAACAAGCGGGAATGCGTGGCAACATCATCACGTAAGCGATCCAGCAGGGAAAGTGGCATGCTGGCAGCGGCAGCAATTGTCAGCATCACTTTATCTCCTGGCTGATCGTACGCCACGCTCGTGCGGCGGGATCCTGAAGCTGGGGCTGTAAGTTATCCACCAGTAATATCGTTAATGTCCCGCCTGCCGCCAGCCAGGGAGACCAGACTTTGCGTGCTGACTCCAGTCGCGTATTGAGGATGCTTTCATCCTCTATTTCACGCTCCGTCAGCTGCACCGCAACAATACCGTCAGAACGCCAGGCGTTTTGCTGCTCATCATAGGGCAGAATAAACCAGCTGTACGGCGCATCAGCATCGTTCAGCACCATCCGCTGGTTATTGACGGTGGTGATTTGCAGCGCTCTCTCCGCAGCACGACTGTTGATTCCCAGCAGGGGAAATCCCTGAAGGAAAGTGACAGGGTGGTTGCTGGTCGCGCCTTCACGGGTATCGCTGATAATACTCTGGCCACTCAGCCAGCCGTCATCACCACAGATTGCGCCCTGCTTTGCAGCGATAAACAGAGCGCTGGCGGATGCCGACTCCCCCCAGTACCCCCGAAAATGGCACCCCTCCAGCAGGCTGAACTGTAGCCAGGGTGTGGTGTCAGCAGGTGCAGCATCATGAGTCGCCACTGGCAGAGATTCTGCAGGAAGGGATAATGACCATTTGCCGGCCTTCAGCGCATTGCCGTGCGCCAGCATGTGCCCGTTGTTATCTTCCATCCGCCAGTCGATGCGGTTAAGCACCGCACACTGGTTTGCCAGCAGACTGCCGACTTTGGGTAAAAAATCCTGCAATACCGCAGGCTGCCGGTCCCCCGTCGCCACAATGCGCAGCGGCAGCTCAGCCGCGCACCAGCTTTGCGGCCGGGCATCGGCAACATCATCAATATAGATTTCCAGTTTCAGAGAGGGAGAAACCACTACGCGGTAATTCGCCGCACAGGCGTGGAAGGCAGACAGCTGCGCCAGCAAAACTAATAGCCAATATTTCATAGGTATCCTTACGCTATGTTGTTAACTCTCCGCCGGAATAAAACGGGCGGTTTCTGACAGTGCATGCAGTAGCGTCGTTTCCTGTGGCGAACCCAGCCAGACTGCAATTGCACTGTAATTGTCCTGTTGTGCGGGTAGCTGCCCGTCGCGGTTTTTAATTGCCTGCTGCATTAATGTCAGCCACTCCTCTGGCGTGTTCACCATATGCAGTGACTGCTGCATATGCTGCAACGACAGGTCATGCCAGAAGCCATCACTGCACAGCAGAAACGCATCGCCGTCTTCCAGTGGCAACACCTCGCCATAACTGATGTCCCGTTCGCCATTACGCATACCCAGCGCGCAATAGAGCAGATTCGGGTTAATCCCCTCGGTTTGATGCCCGGCGTCCTTCATTTGCTGCAGCAGACTGTGGTCGGTCGTGACATGCAGCAGATACCCCCGGCGAAACAGGTAGAGACGGCTGTCGCCGGCATGCGCCCAGTAGGCCAGTTGATAATCGCGATCGATAAACAGGCCCACCATGGTGGTGCCCATACGCTGGTAATGCTGTTGCTGCTTCTGCTGCTGGCGAATCAGAAAACTGGCATCAGTAACACACTGGCGAATACGCTGGGCATCAAGGTGCTGCTGACCATTAAAACAGCTCAGCAGCGTGTCACACGCCAGGCGTGCCGCGATATCGCCACCGGGTGAACTCGCCACGCCATCGCACACCACAAAACAGGCGCAGCGCTCACCCACGCATTCCCCGATCTGATCCTGATTGGTTGCGCGATCGCCGCGGTTCGACAAAGAAGCAAAGGTAATATTCATCATTGTTCTGCCCGGTTTTGTGAATCTTTGTACTGGCTAACTTCCATGTCATAGGCATGCAGAAAGGCTTCGCCAAACAGGGTATGAAAGTCATCCTCAATTTCTCCTGCGGTCTGCTGATAACGGCGGATGAAATGCTGCCATACGGCGGCTTTACGGCTGCCAGGCCACGACAAACGTGACGCCGCCTTTTGCTGGCGCGCCTCTTCCTGTAATTGCTCCGGATTAAAGCACTGCAACATGGATGCAATAATTGCGCGGATGCCGGCGATCATTCCCAGCTGATGCGCCTGCAGATCGATCAGCGCATCACGCACCGCCTGCTTTGGCGACATAAAACCGGGCATGCGGCTGCCAAACATCTGCATCAGCACCGTCTTACCGGAGGGAAGTAACTTGAAGGGGTTATTCGCTTCATCAAGGATGACCGTCATTTCCGCTTTCACTCCACGCTTGAGAATGGAACGCGATGACAACAGCGCGACGGTTCCCTGAGAAAACAGGCTGAGCATCTGACCGAGTTGTTCCATATTTTGAGCGTCAAATCGTGCAGCAGGATGCATATCGCTCAGCCCGATGCCGTTTATTAGTGCGCGGTACAGCTCTCCCTGTAACAGCTCGCCATCTGCCGCTGGCGGATCAGCAATCACATTCGCCACGGGATCGATCCGCAAGCGCCCTTTTGCCGCTGCTGTTGGCTGCGCGACGATGGCTTGCGGCGTGGGTAACGTAATCACTTCATGCGCTGGCGACGATGCTGAAGCTGGCGGTGACTCAATGGCCAGTGACGCACCGCTTATCAGGCCAGACAGAGTCTGGCTGTCCTCATGTAACATCGCCGGCACGGCAAATAACGCCAGCGGGTCGCGCTCATCGACATAATTCTGTTGTGGCGCCTGTGTATTTAGTAACGCACTCGGACTGGCATCGGCAAAAATCCCCGGCTGACCAAAAAGATCCTGCTGACTAAACAGGTCATCAGTAGCCGGTGCGCGCGGCGCGAAGTGGCTCAGTGCAGAATACGACGCTTCTGGTTGCGTGGAGTGAACCACTGGTTCTGGCCTGCTGTACAGCGGATCAATATCGTCTGTCACAGGCAGGCTGTGTGGATGATATTGGCCCGGAGCGTCAATGGAAAACTCCTGCAGCAGATCGTCCCAGATTTGATTGGGTACTGCAGATTGCTGAGTGGCAGAGTAATCGGCAGTGGAAGCTCCCCCTGACATGCCGCAAAACGTGGTCTGGCTGACCTCGGCACTGGTGCCAGTAGAGCGCATAACCTCAATAGCAACGGAATTGTCAGCAGGCAACTGGCTGATCTGCAGACGATAATCATCGATCCCCAGAATATCACCATCCTGCAATTCCACCTGACGACCGCGTTCCAGCGGGATATCGTTCAGCACCATACGCGTGACCGTGCCGCGGTTGGTCACCCGGCACTCCCCCTGTGCGGTGATGTGCACAATCGCCTGCAGACGGGAAATAATGCGTTCATCATCAGGCAGCACCAGATTATTATCGCTTCCACGTCCAATAGTGCCGCCAGGAGGAAAGAAATCACACTGCCGCTGGGGTGGAGAATGACCTTGTTTGTTGGTGATAATGGTAAATCGCATAACAGTTCCCTGCCTGAGATAGATGGATGTTCATTCCCTGAAAAAACTGAGTCAGCTGTCAATGATCAGTTTTACCTTCATAGCGCAGACATGAGTAAATCCCTGTCGGGGATCACGCGCTCCCAAATCAATGTTGATACCAACATCACCGCCAATCAACTTACCTACATCAGCAACGCTTACATTGACCTTATTGAACTGAGATCATGCCTGAATAAAAGAAGGTTTTAGCACCATCTATCACCCCATTTTTAGCCCATCATTTCAGATGGGCCATATAATTTATTAAATCTCCCGATTCTCTTTAATATCCCACCCCATACTGGTTTCCGCGCCTCGCTGGCCGGTAAGGGTTGGCTCCCAATATTGCTGTCTGACTTTCGCCGCCTGGAAGCTATATGTCATCGTTAATTCATCGGTTTTATTGACGCCACCATAATCAACTGACGTGACCAGCACATCCTCCAGCGTAATCCTGGTATATTCGATTTGTTCGCCACTCGCACGACAGAGTGATAACTCCACTTTGTTAACATGCTTTCCTGTCGCACAATATTTCATTAATGCCGTTACTGATTTATCAATCAGCGCAGTGACGTGCAGGTCGCTAAAATTAATTTTCCCCACCGAACCACCGTTACTTCCATGTTGTGACGCCCCCCACGAGAAAGAAGTAATATCCGTCCAGCCGTTATGTCTGGCATCCTTCGATTCACCGTTTATACCATCCACTTTTAAATACATATCATGTGACATTATAATCAACGCTCCATTAAGTATTTAGATAACGCATCTGATATGGCATTCAGCAGGCATGGGAAATCCACTAAAACAGTCCATGTTTTACCTTTGCCATTCATACTGAAAATCGTTGCTACACGAGATTATTCAGAGAAAAGGGTGATCACACCCAGCGCATAACGACTGCTAGTGGTTATCGCTGTTTTTCAGCGACGGTAATTTCGATACCAGCCGTAATGAAACGGTCAGCCCTTCCAGCTGATAATGCGGACGCAGCAAGAACCTGGCCGCGTAGTAGCCCGGTGTATCTTCACACTCCTCAACCAGCACTTCTGCTGCAGCCAGCGGTTTGCGCGATTTCGTCTCCTGGGAGGAGTTCAGTGGATCGCCATCGACATAATTCATGATCCAGCCGTTCAGCCAGCGCGCCATATCTTCACGTTCGCGGAAGGAACCAATCTTGTCGCGCACAATGCATTTCAGGTAATGCGCAAAACGACAGCAGGCAAACAGATAGGGTAAACGTACGGCCAGGCGCGCATTGGCGGTGGCATCTGCATCATGGTATTCAGCAGATTTCTGCAGCGACTGCGCGCCAATAAAGGCGGCAAAGCTGCTGTTTTTGCGGTGAACCAGCGGAATAAAGCCATTTTTCGCCAGCTCGGCTTCGCGGCGATCGCTGATAGCGATCTCCGTCGGACACTTCAGGTCAACGCCACCGTCATCACCCGGGAAAGTGTGAGCAGGCAGATTCTCCACTGCGCCGCCCGACTCTACGCCACGAATCGCCGTACACCAGCCATACTGCTTAAAAGCGCGGTTAATATTAGCCGCCATCGCCCACGCAGCATTGCTCCAGATATAGCGGCTGTGATCAGCTCCGTCACACTGCTCTTCAAAGTGAAAACTATCCACCGGATTGGTACGAATACCGTAAGGCAGACGCGCCAGAAAGCGCGGCATCACCAGCCCCAGATAGCGTGCATCCTCCGACTCACGCAGAGTGCGCCAGGCCGCATATTCACTGTTCTGGAAAATTTTGCTCAGGTCGCGCGGGTTCGCCAGCTCCTGCCAGGACTCCATTTGCATCACGCCTGGTGCGCTACCGGTAATGAATGGACAATGCGCCGCTGCGGCGATATGGGCGATTTCGCCCAGCATTTCAACGTCCTGTGGGCTGTGGTCAAAATAGTAATCCCCCACCAGGCAACCAAAAGGCTCGCCACCAAACTGCCCGTACTCTTCCTCATAGATCTTCCTGAACAGCGGGCTATGATCCCAGCTTACCCCCTTATAACGCTTCAGCACACGTCCCAGCTCAGCTTTGCTGATACTCATGACGCGCACCTTTAGCATCTCATCGCTTTCGGTGTTATTTACCAGATAGTCAAGGCCACGCCAGACGCCCTCCAGCTGGCGAAATTCCTCATGATGCAGAATTTCATTGAGCTGCTGCGAAATCTTGTGGTCAATTTCTGCGATCAGGAATTGTACAGCGCTCCAGGCATCAGAGGTCACCTGCAGACTGTGCTCAATCGCCTGCTGCGCCAGCGTTTTGACGGCTGACGCCACTGCCGTACGCGCATGCTCGCTTTTGGGACGAAATTCCTGCGTTAACAGGTCGCTGAAGGTCTCTTCATGGTAGGTTTCCGGCAACAGCGGTGGATGGGGAATCATATTGCTCATGGCTGGTCCCCCTCATTACAGGCAGTATTGCCGGCGTGCTCCAGCGCCGGTGCATCGTTCAGCGCCCTGAGTAATTCTGCATTCTGCAAAATATGGCTGACCAGCTGCTCCGCACCGTTTTTGCCATCCATGTAGGTCAGCAGGTTCGCCAGTTGCGTACGTGCCTGCAGCAGTTGACGCAGCGGCGCCACATTGCGCGCGACAGCATCCGGTGAAAAATCTTCCATGCTGTTGAAGCGCAAATCGATAGGCAGTTTTCCCTCACCCGTAAGGGTATTATTTGTCTGGAAAACGGCGCGCGGATTTAACGACTTCATATAGTCATCGAAGCTATCCCTGTCGACCTCAGTGAACTGGCGCTGATCGACTGCGGGCAACTCCTCTCCTGCACGTCCCGCTAAATCGGCCAGTGCGCCCATCACAAAAGGCAGCTGAACTTTGCGCTGCGCGCCATAAACCTCCACGTCGTACTCAATCTGTACGCGCGGCATGCGGTTTCGGGCAAGCAGCTTTTGCCCGCTGGATTTATTCATTGGCATAGTTTGCTCCATCAAATATGCGAAGGGAGGCTGCAGGGTGTGCAGCGTGAGAAAGGTTGTGCAGAGTGGGGATCAGCGCTGGCGATGTCCCAGCAGATTTGCCAGCTGAGCCGCACCATCCGGCGCCAGTTCATGGATAATCGCCATAAAGTCGAGGCCAATCGTACGTTGCACGCGATCCACCATTAGCGGCGCCGGGTGACCAGGCTCATATTCGGTAAAGTACATCTTCACTTTTTCCAGCATCAGCAATGCATCACTACGTGACTGAATCGCGCTATGCCGCCAGTCGCTAACGCTGGCGGGCTGCCGTTCAGACGCCACAGGCGGCATTGAAGCATGTTTTGTATCAGCACCTGCAAGCGGCGCTGAGCAAGGCTCCCTCTCCCTGCCGCGACAGACCTCACTGACGGTAGCTACAGTTTTCATCATCCGGTCCATCGCCGGAAGCGCGGACTCCCCCAGATAGTCAGTTAACAGGGCACGCAAACGCTGCAGGCATGCGTCGATGATGAGCAATACAGCGATATTGGGCTGGCGAACAGGTATCAGCTCCTCCATCAGCCGTGCTCGCCCGCCGGGATACCCCGGCACATCCGCTTTGCTGCCATCGAGCAATGAGCAGGTATCGCGCAACGAAATATCGTCGGTAGCCGAATGCAGAAAGGGGAGCTGCCGCACTCTGATTGTCAGCATCGAGGCGTCGCCCAGCCCCGCCAGCACATTGAGGCGTGCCCGCGCCCCCTCTTCCCCTGCGCCATCCAGCTGCGGGTACAGTGATTGCCAGTAACACTGTAATGACTGCGTGATCAATTCCAGCCCCCGGGCATAACCACTCAGCCCCTGCAGCTCGGTCCACGCACGGGTTAACGCCAGCATGGCGCGCAAATCTTTGCTGCGCATCAATACACTGCACGCCAGCGTTGCCACCCGATCCCAGTCGGCGGGTTCAGCGGGGATCAGCAGTGCGCCAAATTGCTGCTCGGCTTTCCCCGTGCAGGCCTGTTCCATTGCGATAAAATCAGCGTGATACTCAAGATCATCGCCACACGGCGATGCCGGAGTCAGCGGTGTCAGTAGCGTCGCCATATCCATAAGTTTCATTTCGTCCATGTGCTATCCATTCATCCTTTGTCAGAGCAGAACTTTTGCGCATTCATTCCGCGTGCAGACCACTATGGGCAGGCGAATCCGCCAGGCTGAAACGGGTTGCGAATGCTGCCGGGGGTAAATTCCAGCATCACCTGATGCCCATCGAGACTGAATGTCGCCTGACGGCTCAGGCTCCCCGCTTCTGCACTGAGGCGGGCGTGCTCAAAAAAACGATTTAGCGCCCACGGACCATTGGTGACCAGACTGGCAGTCGCTCCACTGGTCAGCGTGATTTGCATACGCACCTGACGGGTGCCTCCCGGACCAGGCCAGCTCACCTGCTGTACCGCTGGCGGACCGTGACTGAAATGTAACTGCTGGCCATCTACATCCAGCGTCAGATTCAAAATATCGTTATCCATCTGCAGCGTACGCAGGGTCACCCGAAAAGCAGGAGCCGTGGCGCCACTGGCAAAGTAAGCGTCGCGAATAGTCTGTGCCTGGCGGAACGGACGCAGTATGGCTTCGCTGCCGGCTAACGTTTTGCCATCAATGCCTGACATAAAGCGCCAGCTGGCCTGGCTGGTGTCGACTTTACTGGCCAGGTAGGTACGGAAAAAGGTGTCCATCAGCCCGCTGCCGGGTGCAAACATCCGCGCCAAATCGTCTGGCATGACATCGGTCTTTGCCGCCGTCACCAGCGGATAACGTCCGGCGATCGCCGCACGGCAGAAACTGCCTACCTCTGCCGCAAGACGTTTGCTGATATTCTCCAGCTCCCGGCGCTGCATATCGCTGCTGGCGCCAACCGCCAGACTGGTCAGCATCTTTTGCAGCATCGGTGGTAAACGCCCGGCGCTGGATTGTAAGCGGCTGACGGGCTCGCTGGCAGGAGGTGACATGCCGCTGTTCACCGCATCCTGCACCGCTGTTAAATAGCGATACAACTCATCGACTTGCCGCAGGATCTCATCGAAAACAACAGTGCCGCCCTCTTTGTCAGCGGGCTGCGCCAGCTGAATAAAAGTGGCGAAATGGCGGGTGACGGCCTGCTCCGGCGTCGTTTGCGGTTCGGCGCTCGTGACATCCGCAGTACCGAACAGCGACTGCAATGTCTGTGCCGCGCTGCTGGCCGTATCTGCTGTCAGCCGCGACGAGGATTTGCTGCTGGCGACGGCAGGCTGCGGCTCCAGCATCAGCAGACGACTGGTATTCACCACCAGCTGACGCAGCGGCGAATCGCTGGCGGAGAGTAAACGGGCAAGGCTGATACGCTGGGTAAGATCGCCACTGCTACTGAGTTGTATGTCCTGTAGCAACCCGTCCCAGAGGGCGATAAAGTCGCTGAGATAACGCTGACGCACCGCGTTTTCTGTTTGCCGCCACTCCTCTGGTGGGCTTTGGCTGCCCAGCACCCAGAGATCGTCCCGGTGTAACGAATCGGACACCGGCACTATCTGCTTGTTGAAGTGATTCCAGTAGCCCTCTGGCGTAAACAGTGCGGAAATACCTTCACTGAGCGCTTTGCCACTGCTGCGTGAAAACACCAGACCACTCTGCGGGCCGCCCAGCGATAACAGCGATACTGCCGGTAAGCGCATCTCGGGTTCCAGCATACGTTTCAGGCGACCGTAGATGCGCTGCGCCAGCGGCTGCTGACGAACCAGCGCCTGTTCACGTGCCACCAGGTTGTCATCCCGGGCCCACGGAGAGGTCTGGATTTGCGTTGTCAGCAGTTGCGCCAGATGACTTTCAAGCTGCTCCCGCTGGTTCCTGGTGGTATCCGCAGGCAACGCATTACGCAGATTAAACAACAGCCAGGCATGTAAAAACTGTCCGTCATAATGTCTGGGCTGATACAGCATTTGGTAAGCCTTCAGCGCCTCATAGCGATAATCCTCGTCGCTGCTGTTATTGTTCAGCCAGCGCGTCACCGCCAGTGCCACTTGCGGCAATAACAGCTGTCGCAGTGCCTGGCGATACAGCACGTCGCTGGCATCGCTCACCTCGCTACCGCGATACAACCCCATACGCCAGTTGAGCGGCGGCGAGTCAATGGCAATATCCTGGCTCTGCGCCAGTTGCTGCAGCGTGTTCAGTAATGGCAGCAGCGCCAGCATATCGCTAACGCCCTGAACCTGGAGCTGCTGGTTTTGCTGCTCAAGCTGCGGCAGTTTTGCACGAATTTCCTGCAAATAACTTTTGTTATGGCTAAAGCTGTTCAGCCAGAGCAGTGCGCACACCGTCAGCAATGCCAGAATCAGGCAATAGCCGGACCACATCAGCGCCCGGTAGCGCAGTTCCCACCACGGATTTCGCTCCGCCAGACCCGCTTCGCGAAAAATGACCTCCTGCAACAGCGCTTTCAGGAAAAAGCTTTGCCCCTTCTGCGCCGGGATCGGTGTTTCCCTGCTCACCCTGCGCCAGCCATCGCTTTCCCCGCGTGCCTGATCCGGCATCCGCGGACGCTGTAGCGCCCGCCCCAGTTCTCCCATCACCCGATCAAAAGGCAAACCTTCCTGCGTCGCACTGGTGAAATAGATGCCACGCGGCGTACAGGGAATAGCAAAATCAGAGCGGGCAAAAAGGGTGGCGATCATCCCGACCAGCGGTGCACGCAGTGCTGAAAACTGCTGGGGAAACGGGTAAATATCCGCGCGCATTTGCCCATCACTTTCCTGTTGCAACGTATCAGGTAATCCCGCCTCAAGCCGTTGCTGCAACAGACTGAACTCCGTGTGTACGCTGCTGACCAGGGCAAAATCCGCCAGTTTGCTGCTCGCCCACGGGAAAGTGAAGCCCCAGATTTGCTCACGCTGCGCGTTATCCAGCGCCACCGACCAGGCGCGAAACCCCTGTAATAAGTCAACTTTCGTCACCAGCACATAAACCGGAAAGGCGATCCCCAGCAGTTCATGCAGTTCCGCCAGCCGTTGCCGTAACGCTGAGGCATGCTGTTGCGCGACTGCCGCGTCCTGGGTCAGCAAATCGCTGACGCTGAGGGTAACGATCACGCCGTTGATCGGCTGATGGCGACGATACTTGCGCAACAGGTTGATAAAGCGACGCCACTCCCCCGCATCCTGCTGCTGATGGCTTTGCTGAAGGGCGTAGCGACCCGCGGTATCCAGCAATACGGCATCGTTGGTCAGCCACCATTCACAATTACGCGTGCCGCCAGCGCCACGCAAGGCCACGTTGCCGAGATGCTCCGCCAGCGGAAACTGCAGCCCCGAATTAAGCAACGCGGTGGTTTTACCGGCCCCGGGCGCACCGATAATGACAAACCAGGGAAGTTGATAAAGGTACTCACGGTTAAAGCGTTGTAACCAGCGCGGCCCGAAACGCCCGTTCGCGCTGCGGGTAAACCAGGCTTTTTTTAGCAACGCCATCGCCTCGTTAAAGCGCTCCACCAGTTGCTGATCCTGATGTTCAGGGTTCTGACCATCGTCGCCCGGCGTGTTGCCGATGCTGCGCAGCAATTTACGGTTCTGCCATGCGTTGTACCACCGGGGTGCGAGGCGACTCACCAGCCAAAACAGATACAGCAACACGATAAGACCGATGCGCTGACGTGCCGACTCCACAGGTCGCCAGTCACCGATAGCCATCAGCGGCCCGACGATCCAGATCACCGCCGCCAGTGCGCTAATGCCAGCCGTGCCCCATAACAGACGACGGGTCACAATGGAAAACAAACTCTTCAGCATCCGCTAATTTCCTTGCGTTAACCTGTTCAGTTCCGTCTGTGTTTGCCCGGGCGACACCAGCAGCGTGATCTCCACCCGACGATTACGCGCGCGGTTCGCGGCGCTGTCATTGGGCGCCACGGGAGAACTTTCTCCACGCCCCTGCGCGCTGATGCGCCCCGGCAGGCTCAGATGCGCCTGCAATAAGCTGCGGACCGACTCCGCCCGCGCCAGCGACAGGGCATAATTCGAGGCAAAGCGCATATTGCGTATTGGCACATTATCGCTATAGCCCGTCACCGTGATGTTGCCGCTGACGTTGTTCATCGCCTGCGCGATCCGTTCCAGCACCGGCAGGTATTCGCTGCGCACGGTTGTGGCCGCAGAGGCAAACAACCCATCGCCATGAAGGGTGACCACACTGCGATCGGCTTCATCACGCACGGCAACCCATCCCTGCTGGATCTCCTGTTGCAGGAAAGCGCGCAAATTCAGCACCGGTTCGATAACCGGCGGAGAGTGCGGCAACGCAATTTCCGGTAAGCGGGTCTGATACAGCGCAGCCAGCAGCGGGCGAGTGTCATCGCTCAGACGCCAGTTGAGCGTGATCCACAACAGGCAGGCCAGCAGTCCCGCCAGTGCAGCGCAAGCCCACAACGGCACGGCGGGCCGCCAGAGGGTCTGGGAAAACGGCTGATCGCTGGCATGGGGCGACAGTGGCGGATCGTAACCGCCGCGCACCGCCTGAATCATCTGCAACAAACGCTGTTTGATGGCTGCCAGCTGGCAAAGGCCGTTATCCACTACCCGGTAGCGGCCTTCAAATCCCAGTTGCAGACAAAAATTGATCAGTTCCAGCAGGCAGATATGCTCACGGGGATTCTGCGACAGCCGGGAAAGCAGCTGGAAAAATTTCTCACCGCCCCAGGTTTCATTGTGAAACGTCACCAGCAGGCCATTACCTGGCCAGCCCCCCTGACTTCCCCACGGCGTGAGCGCGGCGGCTTCGTCCAGCGCAGTGCACAGGCAATAGCGGGCACCGACAATCACTTCGAATGGTAACCCGGCGCGCTGACTGTTGATTTCAAACTGGCGGATACTCTCAATCAGCTGCTGGCGTAGCGCCAGCGGATCGTCATAGCTGACTGCGTGGCGAATGCAGGGAATGATATTGAGTAATGGATTGGCCGCCACTATCAGTGGATTATGACGGCAGGTCAACGCAACCGGGGCATCAGTGGCTTGTGATAACATAAGCGGAGCTCTTTTCCTGTTCAGGCTGACGGCTGGCGTAGCGCCCAAAACTGCATCTCAAGACCGGGAAAATCACCCGCCAGGTGCAGCGCAAATACCGCCGACTTTTCTATCTCGCTCCACCACTCGCTTCCCTTCTCCAGTTCGAAGTAACTGAATCCGGCATGCCAGGGAAGTTGTGGCGGCGCCGCAGGTAGCGCACGCAGCACCATGCCCGGCAACTGCAAGTGCACCAGGTCGCGGATGCGGGTGACGGGCGCCACTTTCATTTGCGCTGGCAGATGGCTCAGCAGGCTTTCCCCCGGCACACTGGCACGCACCGCCAGCACGAACACGCATTCGCGGACCATGCGGCTTTCCGGCAGAGTGGCGACCTTTAAACCGTGGGAGCGATCCGTCAGCGGCAACTGAATCGCCGCCTCTTCTATTACCTGTGATAAACCGTGACGCAGCATCTGCACCAGCGGCGTAAAACAGCCAGCCAGATCGCCATGGCAATAAACAGGTAACTGGGATTCGGTGATGCGCTGTGGGGTCCAGGTCGCCAGCTCACAGGCAAGCGCCAGCCAGTGGCGATACAATTGCTCCGGATGCAGCAGGGGTAAACGGCAGAGATGGTGCAATGCGCCCAGATGACGATTAATCAGCGCAAGCAGCATCATATCCATGGGGTCGGCATGCGTAATGCGCCCCGGCTGCTGCAGACGTGTCCCCATTTGCCGGGCGCGCTGCATCAGCAATCCGTGCACGTCATTGAGATAATCCACCAGTGGCGGACACGCCATGCAGTTGAGCAGCGGCGGGATATAGCGTTTATCCAGCTGCAGCTGGTTGTCACTGCGTTTCTCGCGGATACGGACAACGCCGAGCGCCGTCCACTCTGCCGACAGCTCGCTCTCCAGCATCAGCCGCAGCCGCAGTTTGCCGAACTGCACCGTAATCGGATCGGCCGCGATGGCATTCCAGTCAGTCACCTCCTGCTCAAAGGTGACAAAGCGCGCCAGCGAATCCGGCGCTTCGCTGAAAATGACCTCATCACGCCCCGCGCGGCGGGCAGGTAACGCCAGCACGACAACGGCGTCGTTCTGATTGTCGTCAATCGCCAGCGGCGCAGGGCCATGGTGCCCATGGCGGAAGGAAAACCAGGTGCCGTCAGGTAACACGCCGCTGGCGGCGTTAAGTGCCACGCAGCCCTGACGTAACAGGGTGTCATCCAGTTCCAGGGTCAAAAAACCCCAGCGCCAGGGATGCTGAAGCTGGCCCCAGTCGCGTATCGTCTCCTGCAGATAATGCTCTGCCTGTTGAAAGTGCTGGGGGCGCAAAAACATCCCTTCACTCCATACCACTTTGGCAACCTCACTCATTCAGACACTCCTTCGCCGATCATGATCCTGTTAGTGCAGCACGCGCACGCCGCTAATATCGGCAACGATCTCCGCGCGTAGCTCTGCTGGCGCTCCGGGCCAGAAAGGAAACGATCGCTGCTCGCACGCCAGTGGTAACAATAAACGCCAGGCTTTGCCGTCTGGTGCAGGATATTGGGCGATAATACCGATATAGCGCGCTCCGGCAGTGACATCTCCGCGCAGGGTTTGGCTAAGCTGACCGGCGCGCAGCCAGAGCTGCCCGGTGTGCAATACGCTGCCGCCCAGCACCTGCTGCGCCTGACTTTGCAGCGACCAGAAATCCGCCGTCATAAAATCGATGTCAGAGGCGAGTTGCAGCACGCTGATCTTCAGCGGCGCGGACTGGCTGAGCTGCGGATGCGCCAGAAAAGAGAGATGGTAGCTGGCGGGGATGCGTGACGACGAACAGCCCGTCAGCACAACGAGGGCCGTCAGCCAGTAAGCCTGTTTCAGCAGGCGTAATAGGCGTCCATTCATGGTTGCTACATCCTGTAAAACAGCGTTAGTCGATAATCCAGGTACCGCCAGGGTTGCTCTGACAGGCTTTGCGCTCGTCGTCGACGGCCACACAGGTTTGCCTGGCTGCCGTGGCGCCCCTGCTGCGCAGAGGACGCCTGTCGGCTTTCACGGTTTTCGCCCACAGCTCGCTTTTCACGCCCGCGCGTAACGGTACATAACCCAGCAACTGGGGATTATCCGCTGCGGCAATCGCGAGCCAGTTGTTTTCCACCATCCCCAGTGCGGTGAAGGTTGCGCCGTTATCCAGGTATCGCACCAGCTTGCCGCCAAAATCCGGGCGGCTCATCACTGATGCGTTATACAGCGCCCGGTATGGCTCATTGAGGGGCGTAAAGCGTGCGGGAGGAGTAATAGCGTGCCGATGCGTTAGCGTCACGCCATCGACAGTACTGGAAACCAGTGTATCATCGGTTAAGGGCGGCGCAGGTGCTTTACAGCCGCCTGCGGTTAATACGAAAAGTACAACAGAGACAATGCGAATATTCACTATGATCCTCATTGATGTCACATAATAAAATTCCTGCACCTTATTCTGGTGCAATAAGTTGTATCGGGATAATGACCAAAAGCGAACCTAAAAAAGCCAAAAACAGTCACAGAAACAAGCTTCAAACATTACCCTGAACCAGGGGTAGAAATATGGGGAAATAATAAAAACGAGCAAGCAGAAATTGCACTCCTGTGCTGCAACCGATAAGCGCCAGGGGATAACGCTCATTAGTAACATTAACCATCCTTATTTAACACTCCTGTTATCGTGTTAATGAAAGGTGTTAATCACAATGAATAAATAAGCTTTATCTCTTTAAAATCAGGGCACTGAAATAACGACACGCTACGATAGCTACCGCACGAGTTTGCCGCTGGCATCACCCGCACGTGGTTTTCACTGCATAAAAAAAGACAATGGGCGCAGTGTATCGCCTTTAAAGAAAAACTCAACGCTTTGCAGACGAAGTAAATAAGAACTGAAACTTCCATCCCATCGCAAAATAAAAACCAGCGATATATTACACTGGAAAGAGAGTAATACTTTCAGAAGAAAAATTAATTTTTCGATAGACAGCACAAAAATAATGCCAGCACAGAGCGTGTAACGATAAATAAATTTTTTTGGGTTATTTCGTTGCAGCGAAAAGAGCGGGTTCTGCCGGGAGAACATGCCGACCAGAAAAGGTCTTCCCTTTTCTGGTCGTACAGCGCGGGTGATTTAGTCCTGCAGCAGGCGGGCTAATTCATGCAGAGAAGCAACTTGCCAGGTCGGAGTGATGCCTTCCGGTCTGGCGCGGTTATCTGCGTTCAGCCAGCAGGTGGCGAAGCCAGCATTGATGCCGCCAAGAATATCTGAATCCGGGTTATCGCCCACCATCATGACGCGGTCGCGCGGCGGGCGCCCCATCTTCGCCAGAGCATAATCAAAAATCGCCGGATGCGGTTTGGCATGGCCAACCTGCTCCGAGATCACCAGCAGATCGAAATACTCCAGCAGCCCGGTGCGCTCGAGACGCGCCTGCTGCAGTGCGGTGAAACCGTTGGTGATAATGCCCATTTTCACCTTGCCTTTCAGCAGCTTCATCAGACTGACTGCACCTTCCAGCGGCACACAGATTTCCGCCATTGCCGAGAGAAAATCACGGTTCAGCGCCTGGGCTTCCACCTGAAGCTTGTCCGCCCAGCCCTGGAAACGCTGATGCTGGAGTTGTAAGGCGTTAATCACGCCATTCTGGTAATCCACCCACAGCGGTTTGTTGATAGCCTGATAGTCATCATAATCCGCCGCAGTGAACTGCACGTCATAATCGCGAAACATGCGCTGCAGGCCAGCAAAGGCGTCAAAGTGGAACAACGTGTCGTCGGCGTCGAATAAGATCCAGTCCCAGTTACTTAACATCGTTTCGTTAAATCCTGTTTTATGTCTGCGCGGAGAGCCACTACAGAGTTAAAGCCATGATCAGCGCGTCTTCGCGCCCGTCAGCGGTTGGGTAGTAATTTTTGCGTACGGAAACTTCATTAAATTCCAGCTGCTCATACAATGCGATGGCGGCGCGGTTTGACGCACGCACCTCCAGCCACAGGGTGAGTACCTCGCGCTGGCTAAGTTCAGCAATCAGATGCTGCAGCAACTGGCGCGCCAGCCCGCGACGCTGGAAGAGCGGATCGATCGCGATATTAAACAGCGTGGCTTCATCCAGCACGATTTGCGTGATGGCGAATCCCGCCATCTCCCCGTCTGCTTCCAGCTGGTAGTTGAGGTAGCGCTCTCCCTGATTGCTGGTGAAGGTGCTTTCCGTCCAGGGAAAAGCATGGCAGCGCTGTTCAATCGCGTAAGCGCGTTTAAGATCGTTCGGTGTGAGTAAAGAAATCTGATTCATAATCGCAGATCTGCTGCCAGAGCGCGCGTTTGGCGCTGGCATTATGGTAGAGCTCATCAAGAGCCGGAGTCGCCAGCTTTGCACCCGCTAAGGTCAGCGGCATGTCGGTGCCCAGACGCCAGCTGGCGCAGCGGTAATCATTCGGCAACATCGCCAGCTGATCCGGTGTCAGGCCAACCGTGTCCTGCGGTGCAATCGCCAGCGCGCGCAACACGTCGCTGACCAGCGGCTCCTCAGGCGAAGGCGGCGTTTCGGCGATAATCACCAGACGCGTATGCGCCGGCAAAGAGAGCGCGACTTCGCCCTGCAGGGCGCGTGGACGCCGCAGCACATACTGCGTAATGCCCATTTGTTGTAATAACCAGTCACGTCTGGTGGACATTTCTTTCCGCCTGGTGGTTCGTATGGAGGGCATATGCTAGCAAAACCATCGAACATGAGCCAACAAAGCACTATAATCCCCGCTTCGATTAGTAAGGAGCCATCCGATGTCCGCTTTTACCCCGGCCAGTGAAGTTATTCTGCGCCACAGTGATGAATTTATTGCCCGCCGCGTAGTGTTTGCTGGCGATCTGCAGGATGACCTGCCCGCCCAGCTGGAAACGGCACTGAGTAAAGTTCATACCCAGCAATACCATCACTGGCAGAACCTGAGCCGCGCCATGGGCGAACGCGCGCAATACAGCCTGGTGGCCAGCGCCGAAATGGTGAGCGACTGCGATACGCTGGTGTATTACTGGCCGAAGAATAAGCCGGAAGCGCAGTTCCAGCTGCAAAACCTGCTGTCGCTGCTGCCGGTGGGCTGCGATATTTTCGTCATTGGCGAGAACCGCAGCGGCGTGCGCAGCGCGGAGCAGATGCTGGCGCCGTGGGCGACGCTGAGCAAAATCGACAGCGCCCGTCGCTGTGGTCTGTACCATGGCCGTCTCAGCAGCCTGCCTGCATTTGATGCTGACAGCTTCTGGGGTGAGTACACGCTGGATGAGCAGATTATTAAAACCCTGCCAGGCGTATTCAGCCGTGATGGCCTGGATATTGGCAGCGACCTGCTGTTGTCCACCTTTACTCCGCACACCAAAGGCAAAGTGCTGGACGTCGGCTGCGGCGCTGGCGTGCTGTCGACGTTGCTGGCCAGCCATTCACCGAAAGTGCGCCTGTGGCTGACCGATGTCAGCGCCGCCGCTGTCGAAGCCAGTAAAGCCACGCTGGCGGCGAACCAGCTGGAAGGGGAAGTCTTCGCCAGCAACGTCTATTCCGACGTGACAGGCCGTTTCGATTTGATTATCTCCAACCCGCCGTTCCACGATGGCATGCAGACCAGCCTGGATGCGGCACAGTCGCTGATTCGCGGCGCGGCAAAACACCTCAATAACGGTGGCGAGCTGCGTATTGTTGCCAACGCCTTCCTGCCGTACCCGAATATTCTCGATGAGACCTTCGGCAGCCATGAAGTGCTGGCGCAAACCGGGCGTTTCAAGGTGTATCGCGCAGTGCAGGGACGGGGTGGCAAGGCGCGTTAATTTGCGCTTAAGCCGGTCAGCGCCCCGCGTTATCGTCATGGAAATGTTGCTTTTTCCAGCAGTCATTCCATGACGATGAAATATCTGTTGACGTCCCCGGTAAAACCTCTAGAATGCGCCTCCGTGGTTGCAATACTGTTGAAACAGTATTTCGGTACGCGAAGGTGGCGGAATTGGTAGACGCGCTAGCTTCAGGTGTTAGTGTCCTTACGGACGTGAGGGTTCAAGTCCCTCTCTTCGCACCAACAACCATGACATTGCTGTGCATTTGACGCGAAGGTGGCGGAATTGGTAGACGCGCTAGCTTCAGGTGTTAGTGTTCTTACGGACGTGAGGGTTCAAGTCCCTCTCTTCGCACCAACGTTGTGAAATTCCCCTCTGAGAAGTGCTTCCCTGTTAATACTTTCCTTTATTACCCTAAAACAATGATCTTCTCATTAGCTTTGCTGCGCTCGTTGCGTTACCACGTGGTGAGTTTCACTGAGATCGCCATCAGTGACCCTGCCAGCGCAATACAGGACGGCAGCAGCAGGTAGTGACGCAGACGTTTGTGGTACAGCATACTGACGGTTGCCAGCAGCGCAATCACCATCAGTGCCCGCCACTGCGAAAAAGAGAGATCCATCATCGCCAGCACCGGTATCATGGCGCAGGGCAGCAGGACACCCCAGCCGCTTTCCAGTCTTTTTCCCAACATCCAGCTTACTCCCCATAGTCCACACGCTGTTGCTATCGCCACTAGCATCGTCACAACTCACAGATGATAATGATTACCAATAGCATATGACAATCTTTGTCATTTTGCAGCATAATTGTTGAAACTTTGTACCTGAGGATGACAGGCTGAAGGGAAAGTGATAGATTGCGGCGTTTACTATTCTTAGAAGAAAATAATTACTCACAAAAACTATTCCTGACAGAATAATAAAATCGAATGTCAGGTTTAATGCTTTGGTATTTCAGGGTTGTAGCGAGTATATAATATGAAATTACTAACTTATGACGAATTGCTTCATAGCAAATATCGCCTGACAACAATGCTTTTTCTTTTTTTAAACACAGCGACATCCCTTTTCCTGTTGTTGAATTTTAAATATTCATCTTCTTCAACAGTCCTTTTGCCAACATTACTGATTCCGGTGATGAGTATTGCCCTGTTCGGCTGGACGTTTTTCCGGCCAAAAGTCAAATTATCGCTATTAAATAGCGTGTCATTACTGACTGGCATCCTGTGGGCGTGGCATATCTCACTGAAATATACGCAGACCGCCTATGCTGACGGCAATTTTTTGCTGATCAGTCTTATCAGCATTTACTTTATTAGCTCAATTGCCCTCGGCGATCATCTGCTGGCTTTTTGTCTGCACACCGCACCAGCCGCCCTGACTGTACTGGCGCTGGATGCCGGCCACAACCTGATGCTGCTGCTCTCTACCATCGCCCTGCCGCTGATTGGCTTTACCCTGCATCACCTGATGCGTCGCCGTAGCGACAACTTTACCCGTCGCCTGATGTACCAGCTGTATGAAGAGAAAGAGACCTACAGCGACCTCAGTATGCTCGACCCGCTAACCGGCCTGTATAACCGCCGCGGGCTGAAAAACAGGCTGGAAAATATTCTGGAAACTCACTCCGGCAGCCATTTTGTTCTGCTGCTGGATATCGATCACTTCAAAGCTTATAACGACAATTATGGCCATGCCATGGGCGATCAGGCACTGGCACGCGTCTCCGTGGCGATTCGCGACGCCGTGCGTTCACGCGATATTGTTACCCGCTACGGCGGTGAAGAGTTTCTGGTGCTGCTGACCAACGTTAACGCCGCCATTGCGCTGAAGCTGGCGGAACGTATCCGGCAATATGTACTGAACCTTGAGATCCCACACCGCTTTAATGAGCGTGTCGCTACGCATGTTACCGTCAGTGTCGGCATTGCCCCGCTGCTGGCAGATGATTTTGACCAGGCGCTGGCCAATGCAGACCGCGCACTGTATGTTGCTAAAAACAAAGGCCGTAACACTATTCTCAGCGTCGACGATTTACCCAAAGCCAGCAGCGCACTGTCTGCTGATGCGGTTTAAAACCCGTTAGCCCCGTCGCGGGGCTGATATTTTTCTTCTGCCTTCTTTATTTCTTTCCGCCGTCAGCGTCAGCCCGCGATATCCGCTAAATCAGTGGTTAACAGCTTTAATACTTTTATTTCCCACAGCATAACAAAACTGCCTTAATAACAATTTAACTGATTTAATCCTAATTAAAATCACCCTTTGCATTGCTTAAAATGCTTTACTTAGCCAACGATATAGTTAGAAAAATTAATTAATAAAAATAACTAATTATTTTAGCGGGCACACCCAAACGTTTTGCAACAACTCCAGGCCGCAGCAGAACAGCTTAACTTAGCGCAAATTTTTCCTCTGCCGCTCAGTTTACAGATCCCGGCGGTTGTGGCAGCTTTATGGCGGCTAACACGACGGAGATAAGCATGAGCCTGGAGTCTGTACGGCAGTTCTTTGCCGAGCGCGCACCTGAAATTGATATTATTGAGCTGGCGGAAAGCACCGCCACTGTCGCGCTGGCGGCGAAAGCGCATCGCGTCACCCCTGGCCAGATCGCCAAGACGCTGTCGCTGAAGGTGAAAGATCGGGTGGTATTGATTGTGACACGCGGCGACGCGCGCCTGGATAACCGCAAGCTGAAACAGGCGCTGGGGGCGAAAGCGCGCATGCTGAGTACAGATGAAGTGGTTAACTGGACCGGCCACCCGGTGGGCGGCGTTTGCCCATTTGGTCTGGAGAACCCGTTGCAGGTCTACTGTGATGTGTCGCTGAAAGACTTTGCGGAAGTGCTGCCCGCAGCAGGGGCCATTCACAGCGCCGTGCGGATTTCGCCACAACAGATGGCGGAACTGACGGCGGCAACATGGATTGATGTCTGCGAGCCTGCCGCAGCCTGACCAGGCCCGTTTCGGGCGAGCCACGGCTCGCCTGATCCCTGCTATTCAGGCTGAATGCGCCAGGTCAACCTGCTCCCCGACCTGTTGCCCGTATGACAATTCCAGGGTATTGCCATCGGGATCGGCGAAAAATGCCCAGTAGCCGACCGGCGGGGCGGACTGCTCCGGCGCACGACGCAACACCCCTTCCTGTTCCGCCATTGCCACTTTACGGTCAATCTCTTCGCGGCTGGCGCAGGCGACACCCAGATGACCGAAGGGCCCCAGCGGGGTGTCTTTACTCTGCGCGGTCTGCACCAGCACAATCGCGAAACGCCGGGTCAGATCGGACAACCACGCCACTTTTTCTGCAGCAGGGATGCCCGGTTCACGCTGGTGAATCACTTTCATACCGCCATAACGTTGATAAAAGTCGATGCTTTTAGTTATGTCCTTCACCTCAAACGCCACATGGGTCAGGCCAATATCCAGAGTTGTCATCTCTCTTCTCCTTTCTGATTATCGTTTTTGCCTTTCCAGATTAAATAACCTGCAGCGACGTATTTATCCGCCAGTGCCCACAACTGACCATAAGCGCACAAAGCAACAAATGCCGCTTCAGCCAGACAGGTTCTTTTTATGGCAATCTGTTGCCACTTCTGGCGCGGATTCGTCTACAATCCCCGCGTTACTTTTATGACAGGTTACGCGTGTCCCTGATTCGACTCTCGCGCGCACATAGCCACTTGCCTGCCTGGCTTGGCTTGTTCGCCATGCTGCTGCTGTTTATTGCGCCGGTGATCTCTAAATCACTGGAGCATTCGCGCGGCAGTGCGATGCCAATGATGATGCATCATAGCGGGATGATGATGATGGCGGAGATGCCATCCGCAGCCGGTGAGCCGGTGGATGAGATGTCGCATCATCACAGCATGACGATGGACACGATGCCGCACCATGACGGCATGCAACACGCCACTTCTCCCGCGAAATCCGCTAAGCCCGCCAAATTCCACAGCATGTCGATGATGGATGACAGCGCCTGCGGTTACTGCGTACTGCTGATCCATCTGCCGCTGCATCTGAATCATCTGCCAGAACTCTGGACGCTGCTGCAGGCCGCCGCACCGCCAGTCGCCGCGCCTGAGCCGCTGTTTATCGCAGTCTTTGTCCCCATTCATTTCCGGCCGCGCGCGCCACCGCTTCCGACCACCATCGCCTGAAATCCCTGAAATTATTCACCCGTCGTGACACACGATGGGCACCTGCATTTGCCTGAAAAGGTCACAGGAAGCGTTATGTCGGAAAAAATTATCCCGGCCGCGTCAGCCACGCGCGTCGAAACCACGCAAAACAGCCAGGCGCTGATGCACCTGCTGCGTCGCCTGCATTTCTATATTGGCCTGTTTATTGGCCCGTTTATTTTTGTCGCCGCGCTGACCGGAACTCTCTATGTCCTGACACCGCAGCTGGAAAATCATCTGTATCAGCAACAGCTGTTTACCGATGCCAGCGGCACAGATCGCCCGCTGTCGCAGCAGGTAGACAGCGCACTGCGCCATATGGGCAGCGGCGCGCACATTGTTGCGGTGCGTCCGGCGCCGGCGCCGGGTGAAACCACGCGGGTGATGTTCCGCACCCCGGATGCCGGCCCGTCGGAAACGCTGGCGGTCTTTGTCGACCCTAAAACGCTGGCGATTCGCGGCGAGCTGATGGCGTATGGCACCAGCGGTATCTTGCCGTTCCGCACCTGGCTCGACTATCTGCATCGCAGCCTGCTGCTGGGTGATATTGGCCGCAACTACAGTGAGCTGGCCGCCAGCTGGCTGTGGGTGGCGGCAGTGGGCGGACTGGCGCTGTGGGCGCTGAGCCGTACACCGCGCCGTGCAACGACATCACGCAAACCGTCGAAAACCGCACGCTTTCTGCGTAATCGCCACTGGCACACCACGCTGGGCCTGGTGCTGTTCCTCGGCCTGGTGTTCTTCTCTGCGACGGGTTTAACCTGGTCCAACTGGGCGGGTAACAATATTTCCCAGATGCGTGCTCACTTTGGCTGGTTAACGCCGTCCGTAAATACCCAGCTCGGCGGCAGCGAACCAGCGATGCCAGTGGCTGAACATGCTGAACATGCTGAACATGCTGAACATGCTGAACATGCTGAACACCAGCATCATATGGTGATGGCGGCACAGCAACCGGCTGCGGTCACCATTACCCCGGCGCAGTTTGATGGCGTGCTGACCAGCGCGCGCCAGGCTGATATCACGGCAGGGAAAATTGAAATCCGTCCCGCTTATACTGCGGACAAAGCCTGGACCGTTTCCGAAATCGATCGCCGCTGGCCGACACAGGTCGATGCCGTGGCTGTCAATCCAGCCAGTTTCCAGGTCGTGGATAAGGTGGAGTTTGCCCAGTTTGGCTTGCTGGCAAAACTGACGCGCTGGGGTGTCGATGCCCATATGGGCGTGCTGTTCGGTGTTGCCAATCAGCTGGTGCTGGCGCTGTTCGGGCTGGGGTTGTGTGTGATGGTGGTGGTGGGTTATCGCATGTGGTGGCTGCGCCGTCCGGCGATAAAACAGCAGACTAATCCGGCGGATACGCTGATGTATGGCTGGCGCCGACTGAGCATCAGCCTGCGTATCGCCGTCGCGGTAATGAGTCTGGCGCTGGCTTACAGCCTGCCGCTAATGGGCGTCAGCCTGCTGTTGTTCCTGATGATCGATATCGTTCGCTGGAAAAGCAGCGTGCGTGCGTGAACAGGTTCAGCAGGGCTGCCTTCTGGCACTGACCGCCCTTCCCCCGCTAAGCGGGGGAAGGCTGGAATGGAGGAGCAAGCGGCTCAGTTTCATCATCGCTGCTCCCCCTCCCTAACCCTCCCCCATTTCATGGGGGAGGGGATCACAACGGTGAGGCCAGTCATATCCGCTCTATTTATCAGCCGCCAGCTCCTTCCCGCATTTCATGGGGAGGGGATCAGAAGCAATACCGGCGACATTACTCTGACGCCAGCGCCTGCTCCAGCATACTGAGCAACAGCTGGTTATCCACCGTCTGCAGCACATGCACCAGACCACCTGCCGGTTGATCAATACCCACATCCAGCCGCAGCGGCTGACGATAACGCCAGGATTTGCCGCGCGTCGGCCCTTCACGCAGCTCAACATCCACCCGGTAATCCGCAGCAGTGGCGACACGCTGGTTCAGCAGCCAGGCCACCACCAGCGCATCATGGATCCAGCAACCCGGCAGCTTGCGCGTTTGTATCGAGTAATCGATCCACGGCCGGAAAGTCTCGCTGATAAAACGCGCCAGCGGTTTATCTGTCTGTGCAATACGATCCAGATCCTGATGGGTCATCAGGGTTTGGGTGGTGACATCCATCGGCACCAGCGTAATGTTCGCACCGCTGTTCAGCACCTGATGCGCCGCCTCAGGATCAAGCCCAAAGTTGGTATCTTTCAGATAATCATCAACGGCGAACACGCCACCCATAATGGCGATTTCCACCACTGATTCCGCCATCTTTGGATAGCGCTGCATCGCCTGTGCGATATTGGTCAGCGGCCCAATCGCCACCAGCGTAATCTCGCCGGGATTGTTGCAGATCAGCTGACCGATAGCGTCGGCCGCATCCTCTGCTGGCGCTTCTGCAGCAGCGGGCTGACGCACGCCCTGCCACAGGTGGGTTAACTGCAACTGGTGCACACGCTGATCCAGCGCCTGCCGCCAGGGCGCCGACGGTTCCTGCAGCGCCTGCGTGGCGCCTTTGCGCACCGGGATCGTCAGACCCAGGCGTTCCACCAGATCCTGCGCGACGCAATACCCCACCTCCGCTGGCGTATTCCCCGCCACGGTGGTAATCAGTTCCAGCGAAATGTCGGGTGAGGCGATAGCCAGCGCGAGCGCCAGACCATCGTCGACATTTGCCCCTGCGATGCCATTCCCCGGATCGCAATCAATAATCAATCGTTTCATCTGTTATTATCTTTTTTTTCTGGCGTAGCGCGCGGAGCCAACTTGCAGCCACAGGACTCGCCAATTTCCAGCTGGTGAGCAACCTCACGCAGCATTGCTTTGCCATTCCATGCCTGCAGCATTTGTATGGCCGTTTTCGCCATCTCCCAGACGGGCTGGCGCACGGTGGTCAATGACGGCACGTGATAGGCCGCCAAATCCGTACCATTGAAACAGACCAGCGCGATGTGCTCCGGCACCCGAATCCCCTGCTCCTGCAGGGCGCGGATACAGCCAATCGCCTGTCCTTCATTACTGACAAATAACGCCTGCGGCAGCGTGTCGCCCTGCAACATCTGCAGCGCCGCCTGATAACCCCCTTCACGGCTATAGCTGGCCGGGAAGATCCATTGGTCATGGATTTCCAGCCCATGGCTCTGCATGGCATCGCGCCAGCCATGCACACGGTCCTGCGCGTTCAGCATTTCGCGAGGCCCGGCAATAATGCCAACATCGCGGTAACCATGGCTGAGCAAATGCTCGGTCACCTGACGCGCCGCCGCCCGCTCATCCACCCGCAGCATGCTGACATCCAGCTCAGGAGACACGCGATCCAGCATCACCAGCGGCGTGCCGCTGGCTTTAATCACGTCGATATAGGGGTGGCGGTCAACGCTGTTGTAGAACAGGCCATCGACCTGACGGTTAAGCAGACTGTGAACCAGCTCCAGTTCCCGGCGACGATCGTCGCCGGAATCGCCGAGCAGAATCACCATATCGTCATTCAGCGCTTCCTGTATCAGGGCATGCGCCATCGAGGCAACGAACGGGTTAGAGATATTGGCAACGACAAGGCCGTAGGTTTTGGTTGAACCAGACGCCAGCGCGCGGGCAATACCGTTGGGGCGATAACCGGTCTGTTCAATCGCTGCCAGCACCCGTTTGCGGGTGGCGTCGGCGACCGGACGCGGACCGTTATTAATGACATAACTCACTACGGCAACTGACGTTCCCGCAATTCTGGCGACATCTGCACGTGTAACGCGGTTAGGATGCTGTTTTGCCAAATCATTACCTTGCTGGTTAGTCAGTGAAAAAGTCACAACCAGCCGCGACATTCGCTGGCTGGTTGCTGTTACGGTTTAGATGGCATCTTCCGGCAGATTAAGATTGCGTCCGCGCGTCTCCGGCGCCACAAAGGTGGTGAGGAAACCAATGCCCGCCATCACAGCGAAGTAGATGGCGATCGGCCACCAGTGCTCAAAACGGGTGAGCAACCAGGCCGCGACCAGCGGCGCAGTACCACCGGAGATAATGGAACCCAGCTCTTTCGCCACCGCCATTTTGGTGTAGCGGTGATGCACGCCAAACATCTCCACGCCCCAGGCGGCCTGTACGCCAAAGATGCCCAGAGAAGCTAACGCCATACCTGTAACAATAGTCGGGATTACAATCATTGGCTCACGGCTGTCGAGCAGCATAAATGCCGGGTAAGCGTAGATAATCAGCAGCAGACAGAAGCAGCGATAAGTGATGCGACGACCAAAGCGGTCAGAGAGCCAGCCCGCCAGCGGGATAATCAGGAAGCCGAGCAGTGAGGCGATAAACACGGCGGTAGTCGGGACTGATTTATCCACCATCAGCACCTTGGCCACATAACCGACGATAAAGCCCTGCGCCAGATAAGAGGGGCCATTCTCACCGATACGCAGGCCAACCATAATCCAGAATGCTTTGCTGCGCTGCCAGAAGCTGCGGGTATCAACGGGTTCTGGCTGGGCATGCAGTGCTTCGGCGCGTTGCGCTTCCAGCAGGGCTTTTTTACGCTCAAACACCGGCGTTTCACGCAGGTTGCGGCGGATCCACAGCGCCACCAGCGCAATCAGCGAACTGCACAGGAACGGAATACGCCAGCCCCATTCCTGCAACTGCTGCTGGTCCATCTGTACCACTGCCAGCCACACCAGTGACGCCAGTAAGGTGCCGCTGTTGGAGCCGAGCGCAATCACCGAAGACACCAGGCCACGGCGCTCAACCGGCGCATATTCGCCGAGCGTCACCGTACCGCCGGACAACTCCGCCCCGGCGCCAAATCCCTGTGAGAAGCGCAGGATCACCAGACAGGCGGGCGCCCACAGGCCAATCGAGGCATAGCTGGGGATCAGACCAATCAGGGTGGTGGAGGCGCCCATCAGAATGATGGTGGAGACCATCACCACTTTGCGACCTTTACGGTCACCGAGCCAGCCAAAGAACAGTGCGCCAATCGGACGGGCGATAAAACCCACCGACCAGGTGGCAAAACTGGAGAGCAGCGCCATCGCAGGCGTGGCTTCAGGGAAGAAAACATCGCCGAAGATAATACCGGCGGCAAGACCATAGAGAGCGAAGTCGGCGTATTCCATCGCGGTACCCAGCCAGCAGGAGAAGGTCGCACGCCAGAAATCTTTGCGTCCTTCGTCTGTTGCCAGCCGTTCATCGGCAGCGGAATGTGGTGCGGCAGAAGTCGACTGCCCGGCAGTTTGATGTGAGGTCATTCAAAAAATACCCTGCTGTTAGGAGATTTTAAGAGCGCCCTTCCGTGGGACATTTCCCTCAGTACGAAGAGATAACTCCCCGGTGAGACGCTCAGTTTCTGAGCCATGATGAAAGGTCAGTAAAGGGTTCCCTGGTGTCAGGAGCTTTTATTTGTTGCGCGTCTGCCGGTTTTTAATTAACCGATCGCTTAAGTTACGCGAAACAAACCAGACCATCACTTAGCAGATTCGACATCAAGCACGGTGAGTTATCACTACGACCTCATTGTATCTACGCGCGTAGATAAATCAAGTACACAAACGACCAATCGTAAGATTTATTTCACAATTCATGCTTCAGGAAAAATGAGACTGCGAAAAATCAGTGAGTTAAGCCGTAATGCAGATGATAAATTTTTTTTCACTGTGCTGCTGTTAAACTTTAACCGCCTGGGCAATGGCGCTCCGGCACAACTTTCAACTGGCGGGCTATTTTTCCCATTCGCAGATGTCATTAAGATGACGATTCAGGGACGAAATTATCTCAGGCAGGATGGCGCCACGTTGGCTACTGTTAACAGGGCTGACCAGGAGACTGATAACTATGGCGATTATTTTAATGCGGCATGGCAAACCCGATCACCCTGCCCCGGCGCGTATTTCTGCGCTGGCGATGGTGCACTGGTGCGAACAGTACAACCTGGCGCAGGTTGGCGATGTTCCACCGGAACGCAGCCAGATGATTGCCCGCCAGGCCGAACTGATTGTCACCAGCACGCTGCCGCGCGCGCAATCTTCCGTGGATAAACTGGGTTTGCAGGCGAACATCAGCGACGCCCTGTATCGCGAAGTGGATATTCCGGTTCTGCCATTACGCACGCTGCATCTGCCGCCCGCCTTCTGGCTGGCGCTGTGGCGGCTGCTGTGGTTTTGCGGCTATTCCGGCTCGGTTGAATCGTATAAAGCGGCGCGCCAGCGGGCAAAACTGGCGGCGCAGCGGCTGGCCAGCCTGTCAGAACAGGGCACGGTGATGCTGGTCGGGCACGGTATTATGAACAAAATGATTGCCCGCGAACTGCGCAGGCTGGGCTGGCAGGCGGAAAAACACGCCAGCAGCCGCCACTGGAGCACCGCGATTTATCACCGGCCGTTTATCTGACGGCAGGCTAAACGGTGGCCTTTTTTAGCAACAAACCAAACAGCGCAGAATCTGAGATCTCACCGTCAATACACCAGCGCTGTTTCAGCAACCCTTCCTGCTCGAAGCCCAGCTGCCGCAGCACCCGTGCCGAACCGAGATTATCCGGGTGAATGTCCGCCTCCAGACGACGCAACGCCAGACTATCGCGTAAAAACGGCACAAAGTGATTCAGCGCCTCCATCATATAGCCCTGCCCCTGTGCTTCGCTCGCCAGGCAATAACCGATTTCACCGCGCTGCGACGCCTTGTGATGATGGAAAAGAATGCACATGCCGATACAGCTGTCGTCTGACTTGCGGGCGATGGCCAGCTGCAGGTACTCCTGCGTCTCCAGCGCAGCAATGCTGTCGGTGATCGACTCACTGGCATGACGCCGTTCCTGCCACGCCGGATGACTCCAGTATCTCATCACCTGCGGATCGCGCATCATGGCAAACCAGTTATCCGTATCACTGATAACAAACGGGCGCAGCACGAGGCGCGGGGTTTCAATACGAATCGTGTTGTAATACATCGCGCGGCTCCTTGCAGCGAGTTGTGGGAACTTACCTTAACTGAGCGCCAGTTACTGCGTAAACTATCGCCGATGGTCTTGTCACGCCTTAAACGCCGCGCGCAGCCAGTGGCTGAATTCCGTTACCGCCCGTGGCACCTGGGCAGTATACGGTCGCACAATCCACAGTTTATCGGCAAACGCGCTCACCGCACGCCACTGCGGCAAGATCACCCGCAGCCTGCCGCCCGCCAGTGCCGCCCCGGCGCTGAAGTCCGGCAGCATGGCGATGCCCAGCCCATCGAGCGCCGCGTCACGGATCGACTCGCTGTTATTGGTGGCGAAGGGACCGCTGACGCTGACCATCACCTGCTCGCCACCGTTGGTGTTGTGCACAAAGTTCCAGCGCGGCAGCTCGACGCCGCGCGGATAGTAGAGACAGTGATGTTGCTGCAGCTCAGCCGGTGTCTGCGGTTCACCATACTCAGCAAGATAGGCCGGCGACGCCACCAGTAACGTGCGCGTGTCGCACAGCGGCAAGGCGACATGGGTGTCCGGGATGCTGTTACTGTGACGAATGGCTAAATCAAAACCTTCGCTGGCGAGCGAGACCAGCCGATCCGACACCTCCAGTTGCACCCGCACCTGCGGATGCTGGCGTAAGAAACTGGTGATATGCGGTACCAGCTGCTGACGGGCAAAAGCCACCGGCGCGGTGACGCGCACCAGGCCACGCAGCGGACCGCTGGAGTCGCGCACGCTGAAAAAACTCTGCGCAATCTGCGAAAAAGGTTCACGCAGATCATTCACCAGTTTTTCCCCTGCGCTGGTAAGCCGCACGCTGCGCGTGGTGCGCTGCACCAGCGCCACCCCCGCCATCTCTTCCAGCTGCTTAATCTTCTGGCTCATCGCAGCTTTGCTGACTTCCAGCCGCTCCGCTGCACGGGTAAAGCTGCCCTGCTCCGCCAGCACTGTCAGCCAGTGCAGATGCAGCCACAGTGCATCCGTTTTCAGTTCTTTCATGATGATTGTTCAAAATAGTAAATAATCAATTCAAGTATAGCGCTTTTTCTTTCCCCGTTGCTGGTTCAGGATAACTCCCGTGAAGCCCTTACTTTTCAGCAATGTCAGCGAGGAATTACTATGCCATTATTACAGTTCGACGTGATTCAGGGCCGTTCAGAGTCCGAATTAAAAACCCTGCTGGATGCTGCGCACCGCGCCGTGCTGAAGGCGTTTAACGTTCCGCAACGCGATCGCTATCAGATTGTTCACGAGAATAAAAGATATCAGATGGTGTTCGAAGATACCGGGCTGGGTCTGCAACGCACGGACAACCTGGTGATGGTGCGGGTGTTTACCAGCCCGCGCAGCGACGAGCAGAAGCACTTTTTTATGGCGGAACTGGCGCGCGAGCTTAAAGAAAACTGCGGTATTGAAGGCAGCGATTTAATGATTACTTTTATAACCAACGATAAAGGCGACTGGAGCTTCGGTAACGGCGTCGCACAATATATCACCGGCGATTTATAATCCCTTCCTCTGCTCTTCCCGCAGCCATACGGGAGGAGCCGCCTCTCTTTACACGCTTTTATGCCATATTCCGATTTAGCACGCATTTCCGCCATGTGCGGTTGCCTGCATCCCACAGCCACGCTAAATTGGACAAGGGTATCGCTGCCGAACAGGAGGTCAGCGCCAGGGAAAGCGCCTAATAATAAGAGAGGAATGAATGTCTTCTGAAATACTTTCAGTTGTGCTTTTTTTTGTCACCATTATCACGTACGCCACTAAAGCCGGACGCAATAAGTTCTGGTTTGCGCTGGTGTTATCTCTGCTCGGTCTGTTTATTCTGCTTAATGCCACCCTGTTTGCCAGTAACTATTTTACCGGCGACGGGATTAATGACGCGGTTATCTACACCCTGACCAACAGCCTGCAGGGTGCAGGCGTCAGTAAATATGTCCTGCCCGCGCTGGGATTACTCCTCGCCCTGTTTCTGATCTTTTGCCTGCTCTCCTGGCTGCTGCGTTTTCGCCAAAGCGATCATCACCACCCCGGTTACAGCCTGCTGGCGGTGCTGCTGGCTTTAGGCTCGATAAAAACCACGCCGGCATTTCAGCAGGTTTTTGACCTGGTGCGTTCCCAGACCCGTCAGGGCGCATCAGATTTCGCGGAGTATTACCAGACGCCGCTGAAAGCGATCAATGGCGAGAAGCGCAACCTGGTCTATATCTATGCTGAAAGCCTGGAGCGCACCTATTTCGATGAACAGAGCTTTCCTGGCCTGACGGCGGAACTCAGCGCCATTAAAGAGAATGCGCTGGATTTCAGCCAAACCGAACAGCTGCCTGGCACCGAATATACCATTGCCGGGATGGTGGCGTCGCAGTGCGGTATTCCGCTGTTTGCGCCGTTTAATGGCAACGCCTCGGCGTCACTGTCGAGTTTCTACCCGGAAAATATCTGCCTCGGCGATATTCTGCAGAGCGTCGGCTACGACAACTATTTTATTCAGGGCGCGGATCTGCGCTTTGCCGGTAAAGATCTGTTCCTCACCTCACACGGTTTCCCGCGCCAAAATATGACCGGTATGCAGGAGCTTGAGCAGCGCGTCGCCGATCCGAAATATCGCAATAACTGGGGCTATTACGATGATACGGTGCTGGACGAGGTGTGGCAGACTTTTAACCAGCTGTCGCGCAAGAAAAAGCCGTTTGCCCTGTTTGCGCTGACGGTGGATACCCACCACCCTGACGGTTTTATTTCACGCAGCTGCCAGCGCCGCAGTTACAGTATGGATGGCAAAGCGAACCAGAGTTTCAGCGCCGTCAGCTGCAGTCAGGAGCATATTGCGCGCCTGATTGAAAAAATTAAGGCGTCGCCTTATTTCCATAACACCGTCATCGTCGTTTCCAGCGATCATCTGGCGATGAACAATACCGCGTACAAATATCTTACTAAGCTGGAGCGCAATAACCTGTTCTTTATTGTGCGTGGCGATCAGCCGGACAGCGTGCTGGAAACCGGCAAACGCAATCCGCTGGATAATGGCGCGACCGTGCTGGATATTCTCGGCGGTGATAGCGCTATCGGGCTGGGGCGCAGCAGTCTCTCGTCGACCTCACTGTCGGCGACCTTCGACGATTTGAAAGCGAAAATCAGTGAATGGAAGCCGGATATTATCCGTCTGTGGCGCTTCCCGCAAAGTATCAGCGATTTCACCATCGACCAGAAAACCAACCGCTTCAGCTTCTCCGGCGCCAGTTTCCAGCTGCCGCTGTTGCTGCGCGTCAGCGACGGCAAAGTTGAGCCATTGCCGGAGGGGGAATACTCCGCGCCGCTGCGCTATCAGCTGGCCGATTTCAGCGCCAAAGATAAGTTCGTCTGGGTTGATAAGTGCTACAAAATGGCGCGCCTGTGGCAGCCGGAGCTGGCATTGTCGAACCAGCTTTGTCTCGCCAGCGGCCAGCTGAACGGACAGCCGCAGGTGACGGTGATAACTGGCGACAGTTACAACGGCAAAGTGAATTTCCCTGCCGTGAAGGATAACGACGAGCAGTTTAAACACAACCTGGCGCTACTGAAAATTGAGGATAACGATATCCGCTATCAGGCTGACCGTTTCATTTTCTCTATTCCCGGCGCGCCACAAACGGTGAAAAGTTTTAGCGGTATCTCACGTCAGGAAGAGTGGGGACGCTGGTCAAACGCCAATCTGGCGCCGGAGGTAAAGATTGAGTATCAGCAACCGCTGCCGGAAACCTTTGACCTGGTGATTACCGCGCGCGCCATTGGCCCCAACGCCCACCGGCCGATCCCGGTGCGGGTGGGACAACAGCAACAGCAACTGAACCTGGGTGAGCAGCTCTCGACCACCACACTGCGTTTCCATAATCCGGCAGGGGCAAACACGCTGGAGATCGTGCCGCCGGAGCCGCTGCTGTCGAATGAAGGCAATATCACCGGTCACGATCCACGGCGGCTGGGAATTGGCATGGTGGAGATTAAGGTGGTGCCGGTTCTCTGAGCCCCTGAAGTTGCCGTTCACGCCAGCCATAAAAGGGGAGCAAGCAAATCGCTCCCCGTCAGGGCATCAGGGTAACCTTGCAGCCTGATGTGCCAAACCGCTAAAGATCGCGTCACTGATATGCTGCGGAAAATCCTGTGGCAACAGTGCCTGGACATCACTTATCACCGTCTCAGTTTGCGCTTTCATCTCGCTCATCATGCGTTCCACCTGACTGGCGGGATAGTCCGTTTTTTGTGCAGTCGTGATAAAGTGCCGGGGCAATATCGTGCCCCAGTGAAAGTGGCGATTCCTCCCCAGAACCGCCATCGCCATCTTCGCTTTTTTCGGCTGTATACCTTTCGGGTTCATCAGTGGAAACGCCGATATGACGTCGTATAGCGGAGTCATACGGTAAGCACTACCAGGCTCAATAAAATGTAAGCGGCAGCGACAGCGAAGTGGCACGCGCACCGGCGCGTTCAAGCCAGTGTTGAGCGTAAAGGAACGACATCTCTCCACCCGCCGCTTTCTCCAGCGTACCGACAATGATTCCATTCAACGCTACAGTGAGTTTATCCATCTCTTACCACTCCTGATCCCAGTCCTTTTTACTCTCTGACTGCTGATTCCTTGGAGCAATATGCAGCTCCAAATCAAGTGCAGCCAGCATCCTGAATAAGGTTTCCAGCCGGGTGCCATCGGGATAGTTTTCAAATTCGGAGATTGTGGCTTGTTTCAACCCGATGGTTTCAGCTGTTTTTTGCTGGCTCTGATTACGTTTCTTACGCTCATTTCGCAATGCATTTGCCAGCATCTTCGCCGATGTTATCTTCATATTATCCCCCTGAACGGATAATTGAATTATATCCGCCATAACGGATAAAACAATCTTTATCCCCTGCAACGGATAAAAACAAAAATATCCGCTATAACGGATAAACGTCACCCCACAGCCAAACCGTCATCCCGCCGTAATCTTCCTGACATTTTCCCGCTCTAGTGTGGCAGCCACGACTTGAACGCGCGTGCAAAAAAATAATTACTCAACCCAGGACTCAGGAGAACCCCAATGTTCCAACGTACCATGATGGCGGCGGCGCTGCTGGCGGCCACCTTTGGCGCTACGGCTGGTGAGCTGGTGATCGCCAGCCGTGACAGCAGCTATGGCGATGCGATGCAGTATGTGGTTGATGCGTATCAGAAAGCGCATCCCGACAGCAAAGTGACGCTGGTTAAGCGCCCGAACAAAGGTCTGTACGAAAGCATTACGCTGTCAATGCGTGAGAAAACCGGCAACTACGACGTGATTCAGCTGGATGATACCTGGGCACCGGAATTTATCAGCAACCAGTGGCTGACGCCGCTGGCCAAAGAGACGCAGGATAACGATTTTATCCCGGCCACGCTGAACGTCGGTCGTGCACCTGGCGCACAGGGCGCCACTTACGCACTGCCAATGGTCGGCAATGTCGCGATGTTCGCGTGGAACCGCAGCGAATTTGCTAAACACAACCTGCCACAGCCGAAAAGCTGGAGCGATGTGCTGAAAGCAGCGAAGACAATTCACCAGAGCGGCGAGATGAACGGCGTGGTGTTTCGCGGCGTGAAAGGCAACCCGATTGTCACCGGCTTCCTGCCGATCCTCTGGGGCTACGGCGGCGATGTGGTCGATCAGCAGGGCAAAGCCTCGCTGGATACCCCGCAGGCGAAACAGGCGCTGGACACCTTCCTCGCCATGAAACAGTACGCGGCGCGCGGCGTCGAGGTGTATAACGCCGACGAAGTGCGTGATGCCCTGCAGAAAGGCAGCGCCGCCATGGCGATTGAGGTGTGGCCAGCCTGGGTGCCAAACCTCGATAACCCGCAGCTGTCGAAAGTGGTCGGCGCAATGGAAATCACCACGCCACCAGCCGAAACCGGCAAACCGGCGCCAATGCTCGGACTGTGGCAGGTCGCCATTCCGGCAGATGCCAAAAACAAAACCGATGCCGCCGCATTCCTGAAATTCGCCACCAGCAGCGAAATGCAGAAAGCGCTGGCGCTGAATTACGGCATTCCGCCAACCCGCACCAGCCTGTATAGCGACAAAGAGCTGGTGGCGAAATACCGCTGGTATCCGCAGCAGCTGGAAGCGCTGAAAAACGGCAAAGCGCGTCCGCGCATCCAGAACTGGGCTGAAGTGGAAAGCGTGCTGGGCGACTACCTGCAGATGGCAATGACCGGACAAATGAACGCCGAACAGGCGCTGCAGCAGGCACAGCGCAACATCAGCCGTATGATCAAGAAGTAATCGCAGAACGGCGCTGCGGCCCTGCTGCAGCGCCATGCCGGATATCGCTATGCTATTTGAAAAACGTAAATCACTCATCCTGTTGCTGCTGCCTGCGCTGGTCATTCTCGGCTTACTGACTGCTTACCCCATTTTTTCCGTGATCGGGAATGCCTTTGGCGAAGTGGATCGTAACGGGCAACACTACCATTTTGTCGGCCTCGCCAATTTCAGCGCGCTGTTTGACGATGTCTTCTTCCGCGCAGCGATCAATAACACCGTGGTGTTTACCGTGGTCGCCTCGCTGGCGCAGGTGCTGCTGGGACTCTGGCTGGCGCTGCTGTTTAACCGCCGCTTTCCCGGCCGCCGTTTTGCCCTGCCGCTGCTGATTTACCCGATGATGATCTCCACCATGGTGTGCTCCGCCATCTGGCGCGCCTGGTATCACTACGACTATGGCCTGCTCAACAGCGTGCTGGTGGCGCTCGGCCTGCCCGCGCAGGAGTGGCTGTTCAATCCGCATCTGGCACTGTACGCCATTGTGCTGGTCGACACCTGGCAGTGGACGCCGATGGCGTTTCTCATCATCCTCGCCGGACTGCAATCGATCCCGAAAGATATCGGCGAAGCCGCGCTGGTGGATGGCGCACGCGGCTGGCGCAGTTTGGTCTATATCACTCTGCCGCTGATTAAAAAGCAGCTGATGCTGGCCTTTCTGCTGCGTTCCATCGACACCTTTAAGCTGTTCGACAAAGTGTATGTGCTGACCGGCGGCGGCCCGGGCAACGCCACCGAAACCCTGTCGATGTTTGTCTACAAATATGGTTTCCGCTTTTTCGATCTCGGCATGGCGAGCGCATCGGCGCTGGTGATGCTGGTGATTTCGCTGCTGATGACACTGTTCTACGCCCGCAAGGCGATGCAGGGAGGCAAAAAATGAGTACCACGCTTCATCGTCTGCTGGTGTGGCTGGCGGTCGCGCTGTTTTTACTGCCGATCGTCTGGATGTTCGGCACCGCCTTTAAGTCGCCTGCTGAGATTATCAATGCTGGTGCACGCCTGTGGCCGCAACACCTCAGCATTGACGCCTTTCGCACTATCTGGCAGGGCGAGCTGGCGACGCAGGTCGGCAATACCTTGCTGGTTTCCCTGCTCTCTACCCTCTTTTCACTGCTGACCGGCTTCCTCGCCGCTTATGCGCTGGTGCGTTACCGCTTTCCGGCGCGGCTGGACAATCTGTTTCTGCTGGCGGTGCTGGTGATCAAAATGATGCCGCCGATTGTGGTGGCGATCCCGCTCTATTCGCTGATGAACCATACCGGTCTGCTGAACAGCCGCATCGGGCTGGTGCTGGCGTATCAGGTATACACCCTGCCGTTTTGCATCTGGATGCTGCTTGGTTTTATCCGCGATATCCCGCTGGAAATCGAGGAAGCAGCGGCGATGGACGGCGCGCACCTCGGCAAACGGCTGGCGTATATCGTGCTGCCGCTGTGCGCCCCCGGGCTGGTGGCCACAGCAATTTTCGCCCTGATCCTTGGCTGGAATGAGTTTCTCTTCTCGCTGCTGTTTATCCATACCCCGGACAAATTCACCATCCCGCTGTTTATCGCCAATTTTATTACCGAGGACGGCACCTCGTGGGGCGCGCTGATGGCGACGGGCATTGTCTCGTCTCTGCCGATGCTGGCGCTGGCGGGTTATATGCAGCGCTATTTGCTGCGCGGCTTCTCAATGGGGCTGAAATAGGAGATCACCATGAAAAAACTCGAACTGAACAATATTCGCAAAGATTACGCGCAACAAACGGTGATCCCACAGCTAAACCTCAGCGTTGATGACGGCGAATTTGTCGTCTTTGTCGGGCCGTCCGGCTGTGGCAAGTCGACGCTGTTACGTATGATCGCCGGACTGGAATCGATCTCTGGCGGCGAGATGGTGCTGAATGGCGAGACGCTGAATGACGTCCATCCCTCCGGGCGCCAGGTGGCGATGGTGTTTCAGTCTTACGCGCTCTATCCGCATATGTCGGTGGAAAAGAATATCGCCTTTCCGCTGAAGATGGCTGGCGTTGACCCGGCGCTTATCGCCCGGAGCGTCAGCCAGACGGCGGAGAAGCTCCAGCTGACGCCGCTGCTGAAACGCCTGCCAGGCGAACTCTCCGGCGGCCAGCGCCAGCGCGTGGCGATCGGCCGCGCGATTGTACGTAACCCGCAGCTGTTCCTGTTCGATGAACCACTTTCCAATCTCGACGCCAAACTGCGCGGCGAGATGCGTACCTTCCTGAAACAACTGCACCAGCAACTGCAGGCCACCATGATTTACGTCACCCACGATCAGGTGGAAGCGATGACGCTGGCGGATAAAATCGTGGTGCTGAATCACGGCGAAATCGAGCAGATCGGCGCACCGGAAGAGCTGTACAACCAGCCTGCCAACCAGTTTGTCGCTGCTTTCATTGGCTCGCCGGTAATGAATTTTATCGCTGCCGATACGTTCCGCACGCTGACCGGCCTGTCACTGACAACGGACGTAGCGACCGTCGGCGTACGGCCAAACCAGATTCGCGTCGATGCTACTCAGCCGGACTGCTTCATGACAATAACCGTTACCGAGCCGCTGGGTCATGCGCGCCTCTATTATGGCGAAGTGAATGGCCTGCCGCTGGTGGTGGAAAGCGCTGCACGCTATCAAACCGGCGAAGCGCTACCGCTGCGCCTCCGCGCGTCGGTGCTGCACTACTTCGCCGCCGATCAGCAACGCCTGCCGGGCGTGGAGGCCAGCCATGCCGCATAACCTGCAGGTTGAGGTGATGGGCTGTGGCGATGCCTATGATGCGCAGCACACCAATGCCAGCATCATGGTGATGGAGGCGGGTTATCAGTTACTGATTGATTGTGGCCCTACTGTGCCCGCGCGGCTGTTTGCCACGCCCGGCTACGCCGCATCACTGGATGCTATCTATCTGACTCACAGTCACCCCGATCACTGCCTGGGTCTGACATCACTGCTGAACTGGATGGATACGCTTGGACGTAAGCGCCCACTTACGCTAATCGCCCAGCGCCAGCAGTGGCCGGTGATCGAACCCTTACTCAGTTATGCCCACTGGCCGCAGCCGGCGCTGGGGTTTAATGTCGAACGCCAGAACAGTGAAAGTCTTAGCAGCCTCGGTCCATGGCAAGTACAAACCGCCACCACCCGCCACGGTGCGCCGAATCGCAGCCTGCACCTCACTACCCGCTGCGGACATAAGCTGTTCTACTCCGGCGACGGCCTGCTGTCGGCGCAGGGTGAACAGCTGGCCGCCAGCAGCGACTGGGTATTTGTCGAGTGCGAAGCCCTGACGGCGCACCCGAGCCACGGCAGCTGGCAGGATATCGCCCCGCTGGCGCGTAAAGCGGGCAGCGAGTGGCGGCTGTACCATATCGATCCGGCTATTCGTGCGCAGTTAAGCGAAAAGGTCGCGAACATCAGTCACTTGTCGCTGGCACAGGACGGCGAGCAATTCACTCTCAGGGAGTCACCTTCGCGTGCAGCTGAATAAAAAAGTGACCGCACAGGATGTCGCGGACTATGTCGGCTTATCGCGCTCAGCGGTGTCACGCGCCTTTACCGATGGCGGCAGTATTCAGCCAGACAAGCGCGCCAGAATTCTCGCTGCAGCCAAAGAGCTGGGCTATCAGCCCAACTTCTTTGCCAGAACTCTCAGCACTCCGGCGGTTCGTAAGCGCTCACATCTGGTGGCAATTCTGATCAGCGATTTCTCCAATCCGTATCAGTCTTATCTGTTTGAAGCACTGTCGACGGTGCTGCAACAGAATGGCAAACAACCGATGCTGCTCAGCGTAAAGCAGGAAGAGGATCTTGATACTGCGATTATGCGCCTGTCCGGTTATCAGGTGGATGGTGTGATTGCCGTGGTCGGCTCACTGCCTGCGGAAAGCTTCGGGCAGTGCCTGAAACTGGCGCTGCCGCTGGTGACGCTTGGGCGCAGCGACGCGCGCGGGCTGATCCCGTCAGTGCAGACCGACAACCTGCTGGCAGGCACACTGGCGGCGCGACACCTGCTAGCGCAGGGACTGACGCGGCTCGGTTTTGTCGTCGGGCGCGCGGACGGTCAGGCATCAGAAGAGCGCTGGCAGGGATTCTGCAAAACAGTGCAGGCGCAGGGGCTGCCAACGCCGCAGCGGCTGGAAGCCGGGCGCTATGGCTATCAGGCGGGTTTTGCGCTGGCAACACGCGAGATGGCGCAACTGCAGCAGCTGGAAGGGGTGTTTTGCGCTTCGGATACGCTGGCGATGGGACTGATTGACTGTTGCCGGGAAAAGCACGGTCCGGCGATCCCGCAGCAGCTAAAAGTGGTGGGTTGTGATGATATTCCGCCTGCCGCCTGGCAGGGTTACCAGCTGACCACTGTGGCGCAGCCAGTGACAGCGATGGCCGAACGGGTATTCCGGTTGTTACAGCAGGCATGGGACGGCGAACAGGCAGTTGCGGCCATCAACAGCCTGCAACCGCAGCTGATGCGCCGCAGAAGCGGTGGCTGACAGGGCGGGTTTTCTGCGCTGCCAGCCTCGCGCGTTTGTGCTGTGCAGCAGGGGTTAGTGCTTACTGCCACACTTCATCAGCAATCTCTTTCACCAGCGCAATCTTGGCCCACTGCTGTGCTTCGGTCAGCGCGTTGCCCTCTTCCGTTGAGGCAAAACCGCACTGGGTGCTCAGGCACAGGCGCTCCAGCGGCACATATTTGCTTGCTTCCCTGATGCGCGCGATCACCGCCTGCTTCTCTTCCAGCTCGCCGGTTTTCGATGAAATTAGCCCCAGCACCACCTGCTTGTCGCCAGACACTTCCGCCAGCGGCGAGAAATCACCGGCGCGTTCGGTATCGAACTCCAGGTAATACGCCGCAACGTTTTCACGCCCAAACAGCACATTCGCCACCGGCTGATAACCGCCGCTGGCCGCCCAGGTCGAACGGTAGTTGCCACGGCAGACATGCGTGGTCAGCACCAGATTGGCTGGCGCGCCTTCAATAGCCCGGTTATTGATGCTCAGCAGCAGCTCCGCCAGCGACTGCACATCCTGGCTGATCACGGTGTGGGTGGATGAGTGACAATCACAGGCGTCCGTTTTCAGCTGGGAACGATCCGCCACGCCCGCATTGTTATAACGCGCGTCGACCATCATGCCCCAGGTGCAGTCATCCAGCTGCAGGTTACGGCAGCCCAGCGCATACAACTCGTTAATAAAGGTTTTATAGGCGCCAGTCAGGTCGGCAATCAGTTCATCCTGCGTCGGATACAGCGCTTCGGTGCTGGCTTTATTCTCCGGGCGATACAGCTCTTTAAAGAATTGCGCCGGAGCCGGAATGGTCAGGCGCGGCACAATGCCCTGTTCCACAAACTGCAGCAGGAAACGGAAATGGGCGAGGAACGGATGGTTCTCACCACTGATTTTACCGGTTAAGCGCGCGGTTTCCGGGCGCGTTTCGATACCGTCAAACACATAACCGTGCGACAGCGCGGCTTTTTCCACGCCGTTCAGTCCCCACATAAAATCGAGATGCCACCAGCTGCGACGGAATTCACCGTCGGTAATCACTTTCAAGCCCGCCGCTTTCTGTTTCGCCACCAGATCGCTGATCGCTTTATCTTCCACTGCGCTTAATTGCGCGGCAGTAATATCACCGGTGGCAAATTGCTTACGCGCCTCATGCAGATAATCCGGGCGCAGATAACTGCCGACGACGTCGGTGCGGAATGGCGGTAATGTGTTTTGTATTGTCATCGTTATTCTCGTTAGTTTTTTTGTCGTGAAGACAAAACGGTACACCAATCAGAAATAAAAATGACTGAAATTAATTCACTGCAGTTGAAATAATCTCATCTTGCATGAATTTCCGTAGCAAAATAAATATATCAATTATTATTTTAACGTAAATAAATAATTTCAACTTGTCATTAAAAAGATTATTTTTCGTTCCGCTTGCTGATACGCTACTGGGTAGTGTAAAAAAACAGCGAACAGGAAGTTTGGGTATTATTCAACACTATTAATTCAAGGATGAATTATGTCAGCTGCCTGCTATCCAGATCCTCTGGTGCTGCGTCCCGATACGCTTTTTCCAGTGTCGGAACCTGTGGTGCCAACCCGCCTCAGGAGGTCAAAAAACTGCAGCAGATGATTGTGCATGCCGGCTACCTGCTGGCGACCGGCCGTCGGCTGGATATCAACGTCAACTGCGACTCACAAACCATTGAAGCGATCCGCTGGTATCAGCGGCTGCTGAATCTGTCGCCCAGCGGGATAGTGTCGCCGCTGGACAGCTGGTTTCTCACCGCACTGGGGAAAATGTCGATGCCACTCCCCACGGCGCGCACACCCGGTCCGCTCCATGTCAGGCAGGGGCAGATCACGTTTGATGCCGAGGGGCATGACTATATCACTGCCATTGCACCTTTCAGAAAACGCAGAACGCCTTATTTTTCGCGTATCCTGCAGTGGCCGGGTGGCAATTCCGGCGTGACGCTGGGCAGGGGTTACGAGATGGGCAGCCGCAGCCGCGGAGAAGTTTTTACTACGCTACGACGCGCGGGGATAGAGGAGTATCAGGCGGTAATCTGCCTAAGGCGGCAGGGCTAAAGGGCAATCAGGCGAAGCAGTTTGTCACCGTGTTTGGGCCAATGGTACGGGAGATCAGTCATCAGCAGCAGATCGCGTTGTTTGAGGCCGCTTACCGGGAAAAATCCCGTTATGCAGAGGGTGTGTACAATCGCAATTCAGCCACCGTTAAAGAACCACTGCAATGGTCAAACATCGATGAAAAAATAAAAGAGGTGTTTATCGACACCTTGTATCAGGGTAACGTCAGTGCAAAGAAAATGGTCGTGCTGATGGCGGAAAACAATGACAGGGAAAAGATAATTAATTATCTGAAAACGGATCCTTATCAGGGTAACTCGCAACGAAACCGTGCCAGAATGAGCCATTTAAAATGATGAAAATATTATTAGCACTAACTATCACAATATGTATTCCGGCGATTGCGAGCCAAAGCAGCATGCTCAGCATTGTCTCAAATAATGAAGTAGACAACTGCATTCAAAAATTCGGTGACAATAGTGATGAGTGTCTGGAAAACCTCAGCGATAACTCCGATACCGAACTACAGGAAAGATACGCAGATAAGCTAAAAAAGCTTAAGGAAACAGATTACACCTCATGGTGGATGGGTAATAAAGAGCAATACGACTCACTGATAGAAAATTTCAAAGCGAGTCAGCGTGACTGGCAGAAATATAAAATTGAATACTGTAAATCCGCGACGGTAGCTGAACAAAACACCCATGCCAGCGCGTCGGTAATGGCAAGCTGTCTGATCAATATGAACAAACGCCGTATGCAAGAGATCGCCTTAATGAGTGAGTCCACCTCAAACTAACCTGAGCGCCATTAAATCGCCCGCCGTCAAATTTAATGGCCGCTTCCCCACTTCATCCCTCGTCCCCCCCTGCTCCGCCCCGCTTCAGGCCCAAAGCGACATGCAACGATCAAAACTTTTAACCAATCACCGAACATATGTCACATCACAGTTATCATAAAAAACAACAAAAGAGCCGATATTCGTGACAAAAATCACATACCAGCTTAGTTCTATAGGTTAACGTTATTGTTCATATGAATACACAATGAACATATGAACACTTATTTTCGACCATAGAGAGGCCCGCTATGTCCGCAGAGAAAAAACCCGTAGTTGCTATCACCATTGGCGATCCTGCCGGGATCGGCCCGGAAATCACCGTGGCGACCATGATGGATAAAAGCGTCTACGACGAGTGCAAACCCTTCCTGATTGGCTCCATTGCAATTATCGAGCGCGCAATGAAGATCCAGGGCTGCGACTTCCCGATCAACAAAATCGCCAGCCCGCAGGAAGCAAAATTCAGCTGGGGCACGCTGGATGTGCTGGAAACCGCTGATTATGACTGCGACAGCATTGAATGGGGCAAAGTGCAGCAATTGGCCGGAAAAATGTCACTCGACTATGTGATGAAATCCATTGAGCTGGGTATGGCTGGCCAGATCGATGTGGTGTCCACTGCGCCGATCCATAAAGAGGCGATTAAACTGGCGGGCTGTAAATTACCGGGGCATACCGAGATCTATCAGGTGGAGACGCGCTCAGATTATGGCCTGACCATGTTCCACGTTCATAACCTGCGCGTGTTCTTTGTCAGCCGCCATATCGCGCTGAAAGCCGCCTGTGACTACGCCAGTAAAGAGCGCGTGCTGGCCTGTGTGCAGCAAATCCACCATGAATTTAGCGCGCTAAAGATTGAAAATCCGCGCATTGCCGTCGCGGCGCTGAATCCGCATGCCTCCGACAACGGCCTGTTTGGCGATGAAGAAGCCAGGAACCTGATCCCGGCAGTGAAAGCCGCGCAGGAACTGGGCATCAACGCGATAGGTCCGGTACCGGCTGACTCGGTATTCCACCTTGGCAAACAGGGCCGCTACGACGCCATTCTCTCGCTGTATCACGACCAGGGACATATCGCCTGTAAGACCCTCGACTTCGAACGTTCCATCACCATCACCTTCGGCCTGCCGTTTATGCGCAGTTCAGTCGATCACGGCACCGCTTTTGATATTGCCGGTACCGGCAAAGCAGGCACCGTGAGTATGCTGGAATCCACGCTGGTCGCCGCGCGTTACTGGAAAATGAAACATCAGTGATCACCCCGGGAGCTGAGAGATGGAAAAACATCTGTTAATTAGCAAAGGCAGCAAGGGCTGGGGTGGTCCTTTAACGGTCACCATCCCGGCGGGAAAGAAGATCGCCTATATCACCGGCGGGATTCGCCCGCCGGTTGTTGACCGCCTGGCGGAGCTGACAGGCTGGCCAGCGGTGGATGTGTTTAAGTACGGCGAACCGCCGGAAGATGAGATCGGCATGATGGTGATCGACTGCGGCGGCACGCTGCGCTGCGGTCTGTACCCCAAACGCGGTATCCCAACCATCAACCTGCACCCCACCGGGCAAAGCGGTCCGCTGGCGCAGTATATTCACGAAGATATCTACGTTTCTGGCGTCACGCCTGCCTGTATCGAGATGGTGTATCCCGCTGGCGAAGGCGCCAGACTGGGCATTGTTGCCGACGATATCACCGGCGCAACCACCGTCGGCGTGCTGCTGGCGCACAGCGGGCTGAAAACCGCCGCCTTCTTTGACAGCGACTCGTTTGCCCGTAATCAGGAAGAGTATCCGGCGATGGTGGTCAGCAGCGACAGCCGTCCGTTGCCGAAAGCGGAGGCGCAGCAGCGGGTCAGCACCGCGGTGCAGCAGCTGAAAGCGCGTGGTGCACACTACTTTACCAAGCGCATCGACACCACCCTGCGTGGCGGTATCGGTTACGAAATCGACGCCATGCTGGAGCTACTGCCGCAGGAAACCATGGCGGTGGTGGTGCCATCAATGCCCCAGTCGCGGCGGATTCTGGTCGGTGGCTATTCGGTGATTGATTCGGTCGCCCTCTCCTGCACCGATGTGGCGAAAGACGTGCGCACACCAGTAACCGAATCCTGGGTGCCCGGCCTGCTGGCGGCGCAGACCCATCACAAAGTGGGCCATATCAATCTGTCGCAGGTGATGAGAGGCGCAGACGAGATCCAGCATGCACTGCTCGATCAGCAGCAACAGGGCGTACGCGTCATTGTGGTGGACGCCATCACGCTTGATGACGTCAACGCGATCGCCAGCGCCGTGGTGTCTCTGAACTGGAATGTGCTGGCGGTCGATTCCGGTCCCTTTACCGAACGGCTGGCGATGAACCGCAGCCTGATGCGCGCCGATCAACAGCGTGTTTCCTTCGCCCGGACGCAGAACGCTCAGCAGGGTTCGATCATGATCGTGGCGGGCAGCGCCACGGCAGTGACCAAAAACCAGCTTACCCATCTGATCGAGCATGATCCGCGAGTCTGCCATATTCCGGTGGATGCCGAGCTGCTGATCGACAGACAGAACTCGGCGGAAATCGAAATTGCGCGCGTGGTGCGTCAGGCGAAGAAATGTGTCACCACCCATAAAAACGCGCTGTTTCTGTTTGAATCGGCACTGACCGGGCGACTGCTGGATTTAAAACAGGAGGAGCAACGTTTTAATTTACCCCCCGGCACGGCGGCAGATAATATCAATAAAGGACTGGCGGAAATTGTTCAGGCAATGCTCGCCTGCGCTGACGGTGAAATAAAAGGCTTATATATGACCGGCGGCGATACCATGGTAAATATTCTCAAGCAGCTGGGGGCCGCCGGAATTGAAATGATTGACTACGTTATTCCACAAACCGATATGGTGCGCATTATCGGTGGCGAATACAGCGGTCTGGTCTGCGTGGGCAAAGGCGGATTAACCGGCCCGGAAGAGATTATCAGCACCATTATTGAGCATATTTATAAAGAATCACTGCAGTCATAAGGCATTAAAACGCAGATAACGACGCACGCGCGCGCCGCGGGTGTGGGCACGTCGTTGTCCTTTTTTCCCCTGACCCTCTGTATGTGAGTGACCCTATGCAAATTGCTATTTTCGACAAAATGAATAAAGTGCCCGGCGGGCTGATTATTATTCCGCTGCTGGCGGCGATATTACTGAATACCTTTGCTCCGAGTGTGCTGACGATTGGTGGCCCTACCAGCGCCTTATTTAAAACCGGTTCCAGCGCAATGATGGGTATATTTCTGTTAATCTGCGGCACCTCGATTAATATTCGCCAGGCGGGATTGCCACTGTATAAAGGCTCGGTGTTGCTGATCTTAAAATGCATCGCAGGTGCACTGGCGGTATGGGTGATTGGCGCCTGGTTTGGTCCTGCCGGTTTCATTGGCATTTCATCGCTGGCGCTGGTGGCCTGCCTGACCAGCTCCAACAGCTCACTGTATATCGCCCTGTGCAGTAACTATGGCGATGCCAGCGATGCCGGGGCGATTTCGGTGTTCTGTATTAAAGACGGGCCGTTTGTCACCATGATGGTGCTGGGCGTCAGCGGGCTGGCGAATATCCCGTTTGCCGCGCTGCTGTCGATGCTGATCCCGCTGCTGATCGGCATGCTGTGGGGCAATCTGGATGAGCGCTTCAAACAGCTGTGTGCCGCGGCGCAGCCGCTGATCATTATCATTATGTCGTTCGCCATCGGCGCGAATTCCAGTATCAATACCGTGTTTACTGCGGGTCTCTCCGGTATTGCGCTCGGCGTGATTTCCGCCTGTACCGGCATTATTTTCTACTTCGCTTATAACCTGTTTTTGAAGAAGAAAACCGCGCTGGGCGCTGCGCTCGGTACGACTGCCGCCAGTTCGGCGCTGACGCCTGCAATGGTGGCGCAGGCTGATCCGTCATTAGCCGTATATGTTGATGCCGCCACCGCGCAACTGGCGACCGCCAGTATTATCACCATGCTGACTGCGCCGGTGTTAATTGCCTGGCTGGATAAGCGGCTGAAAAAACGTCAGCCACTGGAAGATAGCGCGGAAGCGGTGGAACAGGCGCAAACCGCCCATCGTGCGCATCACTCCTCCCCCGTCACCAAAGGGAATAAATAGATGCCTGAAGTGTTGTATCAGCTGCGGGTATTGCAGGCCGGCAAATACGTCAGCGAATTTCTCACAGAGAATAAACTGATTCTGTTTGCCGCACCGGTTCCGGCGGATATTGCCGACTACAGCGTGGTGCATCAGCCAGAGGAATTAGTCGGAGAGTTAATGCCAGGCCAGACGCTGACCATTAATCAGCAGAGCTACCCGGTGACGGCGGTGGGCGATGTTGCCTCGCTGAATTTACGTCAGCTGGGGCATATCACGCTGAATTTCGATGGCGCTGAACAGGCGGAATTACCGGGGATGGTGCATCTGGCGGGAGAGCGGCCCGCAGCAATTCATGCCGGAGATGTGTTTGTTTTTGCCCGCTGACGCAATAACCTTCGCTACAGAATAAAAAGGTTTATCAGGCAGGAACATTGCTGAGTGCAGACCAACAAGTTTGCCGGAGCATGGATTCCCGCCCCGCCTTACATCCAGCGATTATAATTAATACCTTTTTATCATATCGCTCACTGTTGACTCCCCTGCCGATTTGCGGTTTTTTGATACTGCTATTTCATTGAATTCAGGGATAAAAAACGTGAAATTTTCACTGACAAAAACAGGGGCGGCAGCGGCACTGCTGCTGGCATTCGCACTAAGCGGATGCGATCAAAAATCGGCCGATAACAACCATATCAAAGTTGGCGTTATCAACGGCGCGGAGCAGGATGTGGCCGAAGTGGCGAAGCAGGTCGCCAAAGAGAAGTACGGGCTGGATGTTGAACTGGTTGGTTTTAGCGGCTCGCTGCTGCCAAACGATCCCACCGCTCACGGTGAACTGGACGCCAACGTATTCCAGCATCGTCCGTTCCTCGAACAGGATAATAAAGCCAAAGGCACCAGCCTGGTGGCTGTCGGCAATACCTTTGTGTTCCCGATGGCCGGTTACTCGAAGAAGATCAAACAGGTTTCTCAGTTAAAAGATGGCGATACCATCGCGATCCCAAACGATCCCACCAACCTTGGCCGCGCGCTGTTATTGCTGCAGAAAGAGCAGCTGATCACGCTGAAAGCCGATACCGGGCTGCTGCCAACCCAGGTGGATATCATCGATAATCCACGGCACCTGAAGATTATGGAGCTGGAAGGCGCTCAGCTGCCGCGTGTGCTCGATGATTCACAGGTCACCGTGGCGATTATCAGCACCACCTATCTTCAGCAGACCGGTCTGAATCCGGTGCGTGACAACGTGTTTATCGAAGATAAGCAGTCGCCGTATGTGAATATCATCGTCACACGTGAAGAGAATAAAGACGCGGTGAATGTGCAGAATTTCATTAAGTCGTATCAGTCACCGGAAGTCGCTGCGGCGGCGGAGAAGATTTTTAATGGTGGCGCGGTGCCTGGCTGGTAAAGTGACGGGTTATTTTCTGGCACGTGAGAACGTGCCAGTGGCTGAGATAATTTAAGTTTTTTTATACGTACCACCTCCCCGCTTTTATTTTCTTTATATTCATCTCCGCCAGAATACAGAAGAACTACACCATCGCGAGTTATGCCTGTTTTCATTAAAGATTTTTTCCTGATGCCGTTTTCTTGAGTTTTCATATCATCAAAGCAGAGTAAATAAAACATATCCCTGCTCGGGAAAAGGCTTTCCCTGTCACGCTCTTCTATTTGATATTCTTTACCGAACCCCAGAAATTAATCGATTACATACCATTAAAATCCACATCGGGTAGGTTGTATTTTTCTTTCAACATGGCTTTATTCCCCCCCACCACAATACTCTGCCGTATGCCGTTAGCGGGAAATTCTTCACTAATATACCCCGAGAATATGGAGTGGCATGTATGGCAACAATCTCTGCAGGGCGAAATATAATCCCCCTCCCCAAAAAACATTGCCAGCAATAAACCGATTAGTATGATTAGAAATATCTTTTTTATTTAAACTCTCGATTTATTTTGATAATCAACGTTGCCTGCATATCTGTCATGAAAGGCCTGAATCCAAATTTCTGCCAGTACTGGAGGACAAACCATATTCGAAAAAGCGGAATGTTGTGACAGAAATAGTTCATGATATCATCACAGTTAAGACCAAAATGATCCTGTCCCTTATAATTAACCTTCGCCTTCAATGAACTACACCACAAAGGATTGTTGTTATGGCTGCTGCCATTCCTGTTACTTCCGCCGCCCGCTGGATCATGATTGCTGCCGGTGTTCTGACCGGCCTCCTGTGGGGCATCCTTAATCTTCGCTACTTTTCCGCGCCGTTCTCGCTGTATCTGCAGGTACTGACGTTTGCCTTCAGCGGCGTGCTGGCCTTCACTCTGACGCAGTGGCGTGGCGTGACGCCGTGGCTGCTGTCACTGGCGCCTTTGCCGCTACTGGCGCTGATGGTCGGCTGGGAATACTGGAACTTTGGCGCCACCTACTACCCGCCTTCACGCGGCGTACTTGCGTTACAGGCCGGTTTCTGGCTGTTTCTGCTGTTGCCGTTTTTACAGTCGCGCAGCGATCAATCTGCCGGACGCAGCAGCGCGGCGCTCATCAACAACCTGTGGCATAACGGCTTTGTGGTGGCGGCATCCGGATTGCTGGTGGGGCTGTTATGGCTGCTGTTGATCTTCTGCAGCAAGCTGTTCGGGCTGATCGGCATCGGCTTCTTTGAAGCGCTGTTTTTTGACGATCCGTTCTTCTCCCCCATCGCCACCGTCACCGCCTTTACCGCCTGCGTGGCGCTGTGCCGCAACGCGCTGAAAATCAGCGCCATCTTTCGCCGGGTCAGCACGCTGCTGGCGGCAATTATCCTGCCGCCACTGGCGGTGATGGCGCTGCTGTTTATCGCTTTCCTGCCCTTGACTGGGCTGGCGATCATCCCGAAAAGCATCTCCGCCACGACGGTGCTGCTTTCACTGGCGCTGGCCATTCTGGTGATGAGCGCGATGCTGCACTCAGCAGAGGAATTTGCCCCACGCTACCCAGACTGGCTGCGCAAAACGCTGAACGTGGCGCAACTGCTGACGCCGCTGTTCGCCCTGCTGGCAGCGTATGCGCTCTGGCTGCGCATCACGCAATATGGCTGGACGGTGGATCGCATTCATGCCGCCGCGGTGGTCACGTTTACGCTGATCTGGACATTCGGCGCCGCCTGGCAGCAGCGCCGCGCATGGCGCAATGTTGTCACACCGCAGACCAATGCGCTGACGGCCACCATGCTGGCCGTGATGGCGTTGCTGTGGCTGCTGCTGCACAGCCCGGTGATCGATCCTTACCGCATTACCGTTAATGACCAGCTGGCACGGCTGTCCAGCGGCCAGCAGAAAGCGGATGAGCAGGATATCTGGGCATTCAGTCGGGCAGGTCGTCGCGGACATCAGGCATTACAGAACCTGCGCGACAATCCACAGTGGCTGGAACACCCCAAAACACAGCGCAGGATGGTGATTTCCCAGCTGCAAAGCGGTCAGCCGCAGACTGCGCCAGTTCTCGATGTCGCCACACTGCGTGAGAAAATTAAACTGCGTCAGGGCACAACACCACCACCGGAAAGCTGGTGGCAAATGCTGGTGAATACCAGTTTCCGCGTTTACAACTGCCGCGGCGATAACGCGTTCTGCATGGTGTGGATGCAGGATATGAATAATGACGGCAGAGAGGAAATACTGCTATACAACCGTGAGCAGAACAATATTGACGTTTATGCTTTCCGGGCGGGTGAGTGGCGCGGCATCGGTCGCGTCTCGTTTAACATCAGCGACGAATCGATCGGCGCGGCTCTCGAACAGGGCGAACTGGGCAGCGCGGCAAAACGCTGGCGGGATTTGCAAATCAATGGGCAGAGCTATCCGGTGCAGTACTTTAGTTACGAAATCGACTGAACCGGCGGATTGCCTGCGGTACTCATCCCTGACGCAGGGGTGAGTACCTACCTCAACACCACGCACTAAATTGATGCGCTGCCTCAAAACCACTCACCATTTTGGTGGCAGCGCCCTTTCCCCACGGAGTATCCCCCTGATCCAGCAACATTAATTTCCTGGCACAGCTCTTGCTTTACTCCAGACAGTAAGCAGCGCAACAGACAATTTGGAAGCCATACCAATGGCTGGCTAGGGTTCCGGTTCACCCACAGGTGAATGGCTGGTCCGAGAGCTGGCGACCTCTGCGAGGTTACACGGCGGGACAAAAACCCGGGAGACAGCAACACCAGAGGTGTCGCGCTGCTCTTTTTTCCGTGCCAACCAGAGGTTAATGATGAAGAAATCGCCTTTACTCCATTCTGTGCTGCTGTCGCTGGCGTTACTCACCAGCTTCCCCTCCCTCGCTGCGGTAAAAAAAGAATTTAATATCTGCTGGACCATCTACGCTGGCTGGATGCCATGGGGCACCATCAGCAACAATAAAATCATCGATAAATGGGCAGATAAATACGGCATTAAAATCAATGTCGTCCAGCTTAACGACTACATCGAATCCATTAACCAGTACACCGCAGGCCAGTTCGACGGCTGCACCATGACCAATATGGATGCGCTGACCATTCCCGCTGCGGGCGGCGTCGATACTACCGCATTGATTCTCGGCAGCTACTCCGAAGGCAATGACGGCGTGGTAGTGAAAGGCGAACACAAAACGCTGAACGACCTGAAAGGGATGAAAATCTATCTGCCGGAACTCTCGGTGTCGCACTACCTGCTGGTGCGCGGGCTGGAGAAAGCCGGTCTGCAGGAAAAAGATGTCACGGTGGTAAACACCTCTGACGCGGATATCGTCTCCGCATTCGCCACGCCGTCAGTGCAGGCGGCGGTCGCCTGGAACCCGCAGCTTTCTGTAATCAAAGGCACGCCAAAAACCACGGAAGTGTTTAGCTCTGCCCAGGCGCCCGGCGAGCTGATCGATATGATGGTGGTTAACACGCAAACGCTGCACGACAACCCGAACCTCGGCAAGGCGCTGACCGGCGCGTGGTATGAAATCATGGCGCAGATGAAAGCGAACGATGCGGGCGTACTCAATGCTATGGCAACCGCCTCCGGCACCGATCTGGCGGGCTATCAGGCGCAGCTGAAAACCACCCACCTGTTCTATACCCCGGCCGATAACCTGCAGTTTATCTCCTCGCCGGCGCTGGCGAAAACCATGCAACGCGTGGCGCAGTTCTCATTTGATAAAGGTCTGCTGGGCGATGGCGCACAGAGCGCCGACTTTATCGGCATGGCTTTCCCTGGCAACGTCACTCAGGGCGACGCCAGCAACGTGAAACTGCGCTTTGACGACAGCTACGTAAAAATGGCCGCCGCTGGCTCGCTCTGATACTGCTGACAGGAGTCGATGCCATGCGACATATCAATCGCCATCCGCGTCCGGGCATGCGCCTGATGCTGCTGATGCTGCCGTTTATTCTGCTGCTGGCAGCGTATTTCACCGGCTCGCTGGTGCGGCTGGAGGCCAACCCGCAGGACAAGTTGCTGCCCGGCCTGTCACAGATGCTGGCGGCGCTGGATCGCATGGCGTTCACCCCGGATAAGCGCAGCGGCGAGCTGCTGTTCTGGGCCGACACGCTGGTCAGCCTGGCGCGCCTGCTGACCGGGCTGCTGCTGGCGTCGCTGATTGGCTTATGCCTTGGCATTGCCGCAGGTGTCTTCCCGATGTGGCGCGCCTCGCTATCGCCGCTGATGACGGTGCTGTCGATGATCCCGCCGCTGGCGATCCTGCCGGTGCTGTTTATCGTTTTCGGGCTTGATGAGCTGTCGAAGATCATGCTGATCGTCATTGGCATTACGCCGATGCTGGCGCGCGATCTGGAGCAGCGCGCACGGGAGATCCCACCTGAGATCCTGATCAAAGCGCAAACCCTCGGCGCCAACAGCTGGACGCTGGTGCTGCGCGTGGTGCTGCCGCAGCTATTGTCACGCCTGATCACCTCTGTGCGCCTGCTGCTCGGCTCCGCATGGCTGTTTCTGATTTCGGCGGAAGCCATCTCGTCCACCGCCGGACTAGGTTACCGCATCTTTCTGGTGCGCCGCTATATGGCGATGGACGTCATCCTGCCTTATGTACTGTGGATTACGCTGCTGGCATGGCTGATGGATCTGGCGCTGCGCCAGCTGCACCGCCGCTGCTTCCCGTGGGCCGAAGGAGGCAAAGCATGAGTTTTATCACCATCAACAACATCTGGCAGGAGTACGACAACCATGTGGTGCTGGAACGCCTCAATCTGCAGGTCAACGAAGGGGAGTTCTGTTCGCTGGTCGGCGCGTCCGGCTGCGGCAAATCGACCTTCCTGCGCCTGCTGCTGGGTCAGGAAGCGCCGAGTCGCGGCACGATTACCCTCGACGGTCAGCCGCTGAAAGCCGAGCCGGAACGCAGCCGTGGCGTGGTGTTTCAGCGCTATTCCGTATTTCCGCACCTCAATGTGCTGGATAACGTCACCCTTGGCCTGGAGCTGCCGCACGCTTCCTTCACCGGACGGCTGTTCGGCGCGCGTAAGAAGGCGGCGCGTGCGAAGGCCACGCAGATGCTGGAGAAAGTCGGCCTCGGCCACGCGCTGCAGAAGTATCCGGCGCAGCTGTCCGGCGGCATGCAGCAGCGTTTAGCCATTGCGCAGGCGTTTATTATGCAGCCGCGCGTGCTGCTGCTCGATGAACCGTTTGGCGCGCTCGACCCGGGTATCCGCAAAGATATGCACACCCTGCTGTTACAGCTGTGGCGCGAGACGCGCATGACGGTGTTTATGGTTACCCACGACCTGTCGGAAGGCTTCAGCCTCGGCACCCGCCTGCTGGTGTTTGACAAAGTGCGTATCGACCCACACGAACCCAACGCGTATGGCGCGCGCATTACCTATGACATCCCACTGAATGAAGGCCGTCTGGCGCAGCTGCCGGAGGGCGCAACCTCGTCACCTGAAAAGGAGCTTATTGTATGACGCGAACAGATACCCTGCCCGCCAGCCTGCGTGAAGAGACCGTACCCGGCGGCGGCCATACCTCATTTATTCTGCGGCGCGGCCAGATCCTGCGCCTGACCGATATTCAGGGCGGCACGAATGTCAGCATGATGCTGCTCAACGCCGGTGAAAAAAGCGATCGCCTGAACCTGCCCGACACGCTGAAAGGCCAGCACACCGCGAAACTCACTGCCGGGCACTGCTTCTATTCCGATATGGGCCGCGTGCTGGCAGGCATTGTCGCCGACAGCTGCGGCTGGCACGACCCGTTCGGCGGCGTGCTGGATGCCGCTGAAGTGGTGGAAAAGTATGGTCAGGGACGCTATCAGGAGCTGCGCAACGGCTTCTATCGCAACGGCACCGACAACCTGCTGGTGGAGATGGGCAAGTGGGATCTTAACCGCGAAGACCTGCTGATGGTGGTCAATCTGTTCAGCAAAGTCAGCGTCAGCGAGCAGGGCGAATTTCATTTCCACAGCGGCCACTCGCCTGCAGGCAGCTACGTCGAGCTGTATGCGCCGATGGATGTACTGGTGGTGCTGACCGCGCTGCAGCATCCGCTCGATCCTGCACCGCACTACGATCCGCGCCCGGTGCAGCTGTCATGGCGGCAGGCAGAGGATCACCCGGCGGCGATCAACGCCCTGCTGACCCGTGCGGAAAATGGCCGTGCGCTCACCAATACCCAGCTTTTCACTGTTTAAGGAGCCGCGAGATGAACCTGGTCACCAGCAATAATCTGCCTGAAGATGCCGTGTATCGTCATGTGATCCCGGCGGGCGAACCCTGGCTGTTCGAAGTGAAACAAGGCCAGACGCTGCGCCTGCTCGATCTGGAAGGCAATCAGGCAATCGACACCCTGTTTTACAACGCCGATAACCCGCGCGAACGCTACGATGCGCAGCGCACCCTGCGCCGCCAGAACAACGTCTATCTCACCAGCGGCAGTGTGCTGTACTCGAACCTCGGCAACCCGTTGCTGACTATCGTCGCCGACACCTGCGGCCGCCACGACACTCTCGGCGGCGCATGCGCCCAGGAGAGCAACACCGTGCGTTACGCTCATGACAAACGCTATATGCACAGCTGCCGCGACAACTTTCTCTGCGCCTGCCTGCACGATGGCCGCCTGCAGAAGCGCGATATTGGCGCCAATATCAACTTCTTTATGAATGTGCCGGTCACTGAAGCAGGTGGGCTGACCTTTGCCGATGGCATTTCCGCGGCGGGGAAATACGTCGAGCTGCGCGCCGAGTGCAACGTCATCGTGCTGATCTCTAACTGCCCGCAGCTGAATAACCCGTGCAATGGCTGGAACCCGACGCCTGCCGAGGTGCTGGTATGGAACTGACACACAGCACACGCTGGCAGCGGCTGCGCGAATGGCTGGTGCAGATGCTGGAAGCCCGGGCGAATCGCTATCGCCACACAGGGCAAAAAACCGATAAGACACCGTCTGCCTGACGACGTGGCCTTTCCCTGCCGGACGACCTGCAGGCGAACCAGATTTCAGCGGGACGACCCGCCACGATTCGAGTCTGACGCATGTTTACCACAGTACTGATCGCTAACCGTGGCGCGATTGCCTGCCGCATCCTGCGCACTCTGCGCGACATCAACGTGAAGGGCGTGGCGGTTTACTCAGAAGCCGACGCCAGCAGCCTGCATATCCGCGAAGCCGGCGAGGCTATCAGCCTTGGCGACGGCCCGGCGGCCCATACCTATCTGCAGGTGGAGAAAATCCTCGCTGCGGCGCGTGACAGCGGCGCACAGGCGATTCATCCGGGCTACGGTTTTCTGTCAGAGAACGCCGCCTTTGCCGAAGCCTGTGAAGCTGCGGGTATCGCTTTTGTCGGCCCAACGCCGGAGCAGCTGCGCGTGTTTGGCCTGAAGCACACCGCGCGCGCGCTGGCACAGACGCACCAGGTGCCGATGCTGGAGGGCACCAGCCTGCTGGCCGACAGCGACGAGGCGCAGCGCGCGGCGGCAGTGCTCGGTTACCCGGTGATGCTGAAAAGCACCGCGGGCGGCGGCGGCATCGGCATGCGCGTCTGCTACAGCGCCGGAGAGCTGGCGGACGCCTTTGAAGCGGTGCAGCGGCTGGGCAAAAATAACTTCAGCGACAACGGCGTGTTCCTGGAAAAGTACATCGAACATGCGCGTCACCTTGAAGTACAGATCTTCGGTGACGGATGCGGCGAGGTGATTGCCCTCGGCGTGCGCGACTGCTCGGTGCAGCGCCGCAACCAGAAGGTGCTGGAAGAGACGCCCGCGCCGAATCTGCCTGCGGGAATGGCGGACGAACTGTGCGCCGCCGCAATCCGGCTGGGCAAAGCAGTACACTACCGCAGCGCCGGTACGGTGGAGTTTGTCTTTGACAGTGACGCGCAGCGCTTCTATTTCCTGGAGGTAAACACCCGTTTGCAGGTGGAGCATGGCGTCACCGAGCAGGTGTGGGGCGTGGATCTGGTGAGCTGGATGATCGCGCTGGCGGCAGGCGATCTGCCGCCGCTGGCAGAACTGGCCGCCACACTCGCGCCGCAGGGTCATGCGATTCAGGCGCGCGTATATGCCGAAGATCCGGGTCGTCAGTTCCAGCCGTCACCCGGCCTGCTGACCGAAGTGGTGTTTCCCGCACAGGATCGCCAGCGCCTGCGTATCGACAGCTGGGTGGAAGCGGGTTGTGAAGTACCGCCGTTCTTCGATCCCATGCTGGCGAAAATTATCAGCCACTGTGCGACACGCGATGAGGCGATTGCTGAACTGGATAGCGCGCTGGGCGCAACACGTCTGTACGGCGTGGAAACCAACCGCCACTATCTGCGGCAGATCCTGGCCTGTGCGCCGTTTGCCAGCGGCCAGCCGTGGACGCGCTGCCTGGAAAAACTCACTTACCAGGCCTGCACCCTGGAAGTGCTGAGCGCAGGCACCCAGACCACAGTGCAGGGTTATCCTGGCCGTACCGGCTACTGGGCAGTGGGCGTGCCGCCGTCCGGGCCGATGGACGATCGCGCGCTGCGCCTCGGCAACCGTCTGCTGGGCAATGCGCCGGGCGAGGCGGCGCTGGAGATCACTATCAGTGGCCCGACGCTGAAATTCAATACCGATGCGCTGGCGGTGGTGACCGGCGCAGAGATCGCGCTGACGCTGGATAACCAGCCGCTGGCAATGAACCAGCTGTTTACCATCCGTGCCGGAATGACGTTACAGATTGGCGATATCCGCGCCGCGGGCGTGCGCAGCTATCTGTGCCTGCGCGGCGGCATCGCCGTGCCGGACTATCTCGGCAGCAAAAGCACCTTTACCCTCGGCCAGTTCGGCGGCCATGCCGGGCGCGCGCTGCGCACCGGCGATGTACTGCATCTTAACCCGCTGAGCAGCGAGGAGAGCGGTTCATCACTGCCTGTCGCACTGCACACCACGCTGCCTGCGGTACGCGAGCTGCGGGTGATCTATGGCCCGCACGGCGCGCCGGAGTATTTCAGCGCTGATTATATCGCCACCTTCTTCGCCACCGACTGGGAAGTGCACTTTAACTCCAGCCGCACCGGCGTGCGCCTGATTGGGCCAAAGCCAGAGTGGGCGCGCGACAGCGGCGGCGAAGCGGGTTTGCATCCATCCAATATCCACGACAACCCCTATGCCATCGGCGCGGTGGATTTTACCGGCGATATGCCGGTGATCCTTGGCCCGGACGGCCCGAGCCTCGGCGGTTTTGTCTGCCCGGTGACGGTGATCGAAGCGGATCTGTGGCAGCTCGGCCAGCTGAAAGCGGGCGATAAACTGCGCTTTATCCCGGTGGATATCACCACTGCCCGGCAGCTGGCGCAGGCGCGCGCGCAGGAAGTGGCGACGCTGACGCCGGTTGTCACCGACTGGCAACCGGTGGCGCGGGTGTCGCCGGTGGTGCTCGAGACCGGCGCAGGCGATAAACGGCTGGTGGCGCGGCTGTCCGGCGATACCCATCTGCTGCTGGAGATCGGCGATGCCGAGCTGGATCTGGTACTGCGCTTCCGTGGCCATGTGCTGATGCAGGCGCTGGAGCAGCGCGCGTTGCCGGGGGTGATCGATCTGACGCCCGGCATCCGTTCGCTGCAGATCCACTATCAGCCAGAGACATTGCCGCTGGAACAGCTGCTGGCTATCGTCGCCGATATGTGGAGTGAGGTGTGCGATCGCCAGGATCTCGCTGTGCCGTCGCGCATCGTGCATCTGCCGCTGTCGTGGGACGATCCGGCCTGCCAGCAGGCGATTGATAAATATATGACCACGGTGCGCCGCGATGCGCCGTGGTGCCCGAGTAACCTGGAGTTTATCCGCCGCATCAACGATCTGACGGATATCGACGCGGTGTATCAGACAGTGTTTGCCGCCAGCTATCTGGTGATGGGACTCGGCGATGTTTATCTCGGCGCGCCGGTCGCCACGCCACTTGATCCGCGCCATCGTCTGGTGACGACGAAATACAACCCGGCGCGCACCTGGACGGCGGAGAACTCGGTGGGCATCGGCGGCGCTTACCTGTGCGTGTATGGCATGGAAGGCCCGGGCGGCTACCAGTTCGTTGGCCGTACGCTGCAGATGTGGAATCGCTATCATGAGGTGGCGGATTTCAACGGCAAGCCGTGGCTGCTGCGCTTTTTCGATCAGATCCGTTTTTATCCGGTTTCTGCCGACGAGCTGCAGCAGATCCGCCGCGACTTCCCGCTTGGGCGCTATCCGCTGCGCATCGAACATACCACGCTGCAGCTGGCGGAGTACCAGCAATTCCTCAGCCGTGAAGCCGACAGCATTGACGCTTTTCGTCAGCACCAGCAGGCGGCGTTTAACGCCGAGCGCGAGCGCTGGATCGCCAGCGATCAGTTACAGAGCGACAGCGCTGATATGGCGGTCGATGAAACACAGGACAGCGCGTTGCAACCCGGTGAGCTGGGCGTCGACAGTCCAATCGCCGGTAACCTGTGGCAGGTGAAAACCCAGCCTGGCGACAGCGTGCGCGCAGGTGACGTGCTGGTGATCCTCGAATCGATGAAGATGGAGATCCCGCTGACTGCACCGTGCGATGGCGTGATTAAACAGGTGCGTGTCCAGCCGGGATCGGCGGTGCGTGCCGGGCAGGCGGTGGTGGTAATGGAAAAGGAGCCGACATGATGAATACACCCTGTTTTGAACTGTGGCTGGAGACGCTGACCGACAATTTTCGCCGTGGAGTAATCACATAGCCTGCCTGGCGTTTGCGTACCACACCAGGCGCGGCGCTGGGGCTGATTAATCAGTCGATTGCAAAGATTGAGACCATGACGCAGAGCAATACCGATAGGGTGGTGCAGCCACGGATGCAGCGGAAGGACTGAACCGGCAGGCGGTGTGAGGCTGCGGAGTGCGATTGGGGTGTATGGGGGGTAGAACCCGCGTTATTCGTTTAATCCATGATTTCCCGTAATCGGAACTGTTTTGAACTGGTGATAAGTTCTAATCTCAGTGTCTGCCAGAGCCATTTACGGGAAATACTTACCGATATCATCGCGCTGATGTACCACAGCAAGAATCTCAATACCTGTCTTAACAATACGATAAATAATGATGTGCAAACCATTTGGAAAACTTCTTACGCCGGGGCCAAGCTCACTTCGTTCCCGTCCAATGTCAGGATTATCGCCCAGACTTTCCATTCTCTCGCGCATGGATCTGGAATAGAGATCTGCGGATGTGCGACCGAACCTCATTTCGGAGCGTGCCCGAATGGCACGAACCTGCTTTTTCGCAAGCGAATAAAATCACATCCATCCCTGAAATTACTCCCCTGCTTGCCTGAGTTCCTCTGCTGTCAGTTCACTGAATACATCATCAATCGTGTGTACTTCACCACGTTCGGACTGGGCGATAGATTCAGCAACCATCACGCGTAAATGTTTGATTTTTAGTTGCTCATAGGCGTTGAAATCCTCAACCAACATCACCACCACTTTCGGGCTCCCATTCTTAGTAATACTCACGGGGTCGCGCATCGCTTTATTGATGATCACCCCAAGCTGCGCCCTGGCTTCGCTGGCGGTAAAACTGTACATATCCTGCCCCCTTCTTCTTCAAATCGTACCGATTTATACCGATATCAGAATAAGTCAGGGGCAATCGCCAGCGCTTTACGATGCGAAGTAAGATGATGTCATCTGCGAGAATTCAACCGCACTTACCCATCATCCCCGCCGACACTACGGGCTGGATAACGCTTTTAAGAACTACGCTTACCCGCCACCACCCCAATAAACTCAGCCACCTGCTTCTGCTTGCGTGCGGAGAGCTTACGCAGTGATTTAAACAGCTCCGGCTCTTCCTGCTCCTCTTCGCGGGCGGTGATCACCAGGCAGCCGTTCATTACCCGAACATCAACCGCCGTGCCTATGGTAAAACCGGCTTCTTCTAACCATTGCCCTTTTAATGTCAGGCACGGCATTCGGGTATAATCCGGATATTTAATTGCGTAGCTTACTTTATATCTGCGAATGATTTTAGGTGAGTCTTTTGCTGCGGGAATATCTGCATTACAATCGCGATCAGCCATGGTAACTATCCTCTGTAGTTATTGTGGTTAGCGGTGCGGATGTGCTGCAACACGTTCGCATCGCGGTTAATAAATACGCTGATATAATATACAGGAGAGATGGGAGAAGCCAGATAAATTAATAAGATAAAATGTTCTTTATTGTAAATAAAACAGAAAGATAACAATCATTACACTGCAACTAATTCACGAAAAACACATCTTTTTTATATTCACCTTATCATTTAAATTAATATCATCCTTAGCGGATAAACATATCATCATCTGATTAATATCAGGTGATAATTAACCTGCCGAAAATCTCTCCCCGGCAGGCATTTATCAGTCAGCCATTATTTTGCCGGCACCACGCGCGTGACCACTGTCGGCAGATCCCATGGGCCACCGGGGCGGATAAACCGGCAACGTCCTGAACTCCCCTCATCGCTTTGCACAAACTCTTTACCATCCCAGACGAAGGATTCGTAACTCCAGCAGTCACCCAGACCACGCCCCTTCATACTGGAAGACAGAATGCCCCCCTCATACTCGTTGGCATCATCAGTGACGCGTACCGGCGGTGCAGACATATCGTTGCTGATCACAAAGTAAACATCACCGCTGTTGTAAGCGGCAGACCAGCATGAGGCACTGACCAGCGACTGCTTCTCGTTTAGCGCCGCGATCTGCCACTCATTTTCGAGCTGTTCCTCATCACAGTCGTGCTCGCTGTCGCCAGTCGTCAGCAGCTTCATCAGAGCAGGTTTGATCATCGCCGTTTCCTGCGGCGTCATATCGCGGCTTTCCTTATCGCGCACGGCGGCCTGAACGATCACCGGCTCAGGCACGGGTGGTTTCACTCCAGACTCCGGTTTATCACCTTTTTTGATCATGGCCGATGGCGTGTCAATCCTGCCCTGCACATCATCCATCTTCAGCAGCACCGCGCTGGAACCCGCACCTGAAAACGCATACTCGTTAACGTTGTCTTTGAAGCTGATTTTGCTGTCGCGGCGCAAGGCCTGCATAAAAGCAGCGTACTGCGCCGCGGTCATTTCCCAGCTTTCATCATCGGCTGCTGTCAGTTTGCCCTGCGACACATTATCAATCAGCAGCAGCGGAGCGCCGGGATTTTTAGCTGAGGTTTCCCCCTCGAAGTCTGCCAGCATGACGCGGTTGATCACCGGCGTCGACTGCCCGGCCAGGCGGGTAAGCAATACCGTCGCGGCTGGATCGGTGTCAAAGTCAGAGTAGCCCGCAGCACGGCAGGTCAGCGTGTTATCGCAAATCAGATCCCAGTCTTTGTGAGTAAAGGTGACGGATTCTGGTGCGGTGGCAGCGAAGGCAGTCTGGCATAATGCGAGCGCAAGCGCGGCCAGTGCAAGGCGGGCAGGGTTTTTGCTGAATATTCCCGGGGTATGATTCCATTTAGTCATAATTTATCCAGGTAAAACGTGTTGTTATAAGCCGCAGCGTTGTGCAGATACAGTATTAATGAATAAGTGACCTGCCAGTAAAATCTGCTCCCGGCAGGCTGGCTGACCGCAGAGGTTATTTTTGCCCGACCACCCGCGTGACCACAGTCGGCAGATCCCATGATCCACCGGCGCGAATCATTCTGCAACGTCCGGTATCGCTGACATTGCTTTGCACAAAGCGCTGGCCGTCCCAGACAGACTCCTCACGGCTCCAGCAATCCCCCAGGCCACGCCCTTTCATGCTGGAAGAGAGTTCGCCATTGGAGTAATAGTTGGCAGAATCGCTGACCATTACCGGCTGCTCAGCCATATCGTTGCTGATCACGAAGTAGACATTAGCGCCCTGGTAGGCACCAAACCAGCAGGAGGCACTGACCAGTGACTGTTTCTCGTTAAGCGCCGCAATCCGCCAGGCATTTTTCAGCTGTTCTTCATCACAGCCTTGTTCTTCATCGCCCGTCGCCAGCAGTTTTATCAGCGCAGGTTTAATTGTCGCGGCTTCCTGCGCTGTCATCTCACGGCTCTCCTTATCGCGCACGGCAGCTTTAACGATTACTGGGACGGGAACCGGCTGTTTGACACCCGACTCAGGCTTATTGCCCTTTTTAATGATGGCGGAGGGCGTATCGATTCTTCCCTGCACATCGTCCATCTTCAGCAATACCGCGCTGGAACCTGCGCCGGAAAACAGAAAATCAGCGATATTATCCTGGAAGCTGATGTGACTGTCGCGGCGCAGCGCCTGCATAAATGCAGCGTACTGTTTTGCGTTCATCTCCCAACTGTCACCGTCTGCGGGCGTCAGTTCACCCTGCGAACGGTTATCGATCAGCAACTGCGGAATACCGGGATTTTTCGCTGCGGCTTCCCCATCATAATCAGCGAGCATCACGCGGTTAATAACTGGCGTGGATTGACCGGCCAAACGCGTGAGTAATACTGTCGCGGCTGGATCGGTATCATCCGTCGAATAACCCGCAGCGCGGCAGGTTAGCGTATTATCGCAGATCAGATCCCAGTCTTTGTGGGAGAAGGAGACAGATTCCGGCGCGGTGGCAGCGAAAGTGGCCTGGGAGAATGCGAGTGCGAGTCCGGCCAGGACAAAGCGGGAAGGGGTTTTGCTGAATATTCCCGGGGTAAGATTCCATTTAGTCATAGGTCATCCGATGTTATGGCTGTTGTTGTTATGGCTGATAACGTTGTGCAGAGACGGGTTAGCTGATCCTTTCTGGTGACTGGCCAGGAACCCGTAACCTTTTAAAAAACATTCAATTAACTGCTCTATCTTATCGCTCTCTAGTGTTTACCACCATACACGGCGGCTATTGATTATGGGAATGTCGATGTTACCAGGCAATAATTTTGGTTAGGGAAACCTCTTTCCTGGTTTTGTCAAAAAGAAGATAAAACTGATCGTTGCAGTGATCGGTGAACCAGATTTCATTCCCACCGGACTTACGTGCATCCTTCTTATAACCTAAACGCTGTAAGTATTCCCTTAATGGCTGCGCGCCACCTGAGTTTTGGAACACTACGGTGTTAGAGGGTGAATAACCATCACCACCTCGGTATTCAAAGTAATATTCTTCACTAATTACTGGGGCTTTCGCGATATCATCATCCGTCAGGAAATAATAATAAAAGTAGTCATTCCTTTTATAAGTTATCGTTTCGTCTATTCCTGCGGCAATAATAGAAAAAAAGGTAAAGGCCAGTACCAGGATGGCAATCATACTCGAAACCGGGTATCTGGCCATTTTCATTATTTTGACCCTCTGAATTCCAGCGTCGTGCCATCATTTGTTACTGGTTTCACTACACCAGAGGTAAAATCACTCCATGGCTGAATCCATGTTAAAAACTTTGGCAGATGGCCTTTATATGGATGGAGTTTCACACAGCGATCTGCAGGTTCGGGAAAATGAATAGGTCGGAAACCGTCATTTTTATGCGAGCCGATAGTGTAAGCGCACCCGTTTTAGTTCCACGCACTTTTTGAGATTTCCGGGGTTTCAGCCATCAGCCGGTACTCTTCCGGCGTCAGGTTATTCAGGGATTCATGAGGCCGTTCACTGTTATATTCAGCCAGCCAGCGCTCTGTG
>JAAIGF010264767.1_pt1 | contig 97629 bp, 79 predicted proteins | sample 6487441 | NCBI WGS metagenome assembly JAAIGF01 (sample SAMN13974129, study PRJNA590717) | phyllosphere metagenome | biome: pepper field; feature: multiple bacterial spot infested pepper fields; material: pepper leaves; isolation source: leaves from pepper fields | host: Capsicum annuum ... | reverse complement strand
CGGATTACGTAGTGAATCGTAGCGGGAAACGAGGTCCAGAGCCTGTGCAATGTGCATAAAAAATCCGGAAACGGGTGAACATTTCCGGATTCTTACACAGCCACTGGATCGGTCAACTGATCCTTAACTGATCGGCATTACTCCCGGGGGAGCCTGTTTGATTTGTGGCGCGGGTTATTTGGTGGTCTGGTGACCGATGACGCCGCCCACCGCTGCGCCGCCAACGGTGCCGAGCGCGCTGCCGTTGGTCAGCACTGCGCCGCCGAGTGCGCCGATGCCGGCGCCGATGGCGGTATTACGCTGACGCTTGTTCATGCCCGCGCAGCCCGCCAGCGTGCTGACTATCACCATAGCCAGTACGGCTGCTGTAAATTTTTTATTGATTTGCATGGTTATTCTCCTGTTGTTCTCGCTCCATGATCTGCATAACCGCAGGCATGGAAAATCTTATCGTAACGCGAAGTCAGCTTATGACATCGCGGTTACCTGCTGTGTGTTACCTGGCTGCCAGTATAATTACCGGCTGGGGCCGTAACAGGTGAAAAACTCTTAATTCACAGTGCCCTGACGGCGTTTGCCCATCTTTTGTCAAAAGCCCGTGTCGGCTCGATCCCTTTCCTGTGGTCCCAGCAGAACGCAGCCTGCTTTTCAGCCATTCAGCCCATACCTGCGCCGGTAGCCGGACGTGAGAATAAAGCAAATCACACAGGAGGGCGGATGATGTTGGAAGAACTGAAAATTCAGGTGCTTGAAGCCAATCTGGCTTTGCCCCGGCATCAGTTGGTGACCTTCACCTGGGGGAATGTCAGCGCGGTGGACCGCGAGCGTGGTCTGATGGTGATCAAGCCCTCGGGCGTGGAGTACGACGTCATGACTGCGCAGGATATGGTGGTGGTGGAGCTGGAAACCGGCCGGGTGGTGGAAGGCCAGCGCAAACCCTCGTCCGATACCGACACCCACCGCGTGTTGTATCTGGCTTTTGCATCGCTGGGCGGTATTGTCCATACCCATTCCCGGCATGCCACCATCTGGGCGCAGGCCGGGAAAGATTTGCCGCCGTGGGGCACCACCCACGCCGATTATTTTTACGGCCCGATTCCCTGTACCCGGTTGATGACCGAAGCGGAAATCAACGGTCGCTACGAATGGGAAACCGGACAGGTCATTGTAGACACTTTCCGCGAGCGCGGCCTGTCGCCGCAGGATATCCCGGCGGTGCTGGTCAATGCGCACGGTCCGTTCGCCTGGGGAACCGACGCGCATAACGCGGTGCATAACGCGGTGGTGCTGGAAGAGATCGCTTATATGGGCATTTTCTCGCGCCAGTTAACCCCGGCGCTGGAGCCGATGCAGGCGGCGTTGCTGGATAAACACTATCTGCGCAAGCACGGCAAAAACGCGTACTACGGGCAGTGAGAATCTGAGCGTTCGTCGGTGCGTGGCGTGGCTGACGAACGTAACGATATTTTCACCTCGTTTGATGAGGTTTGGTCTATTTCGTCCTCTTCACTGTGACATAAATGAAATAATGATCTGTAAAAATAGAAACGTTGTTTTATTTATTTGCAGGCGATCACTTTTATCCCCTGACTAAACGACTACCTTCAGCAGTGAGAAGTGTTGGGCTGTGTCCCCCAGGAGTCGTTTTCTTCGTCGTCGCGCTGACGATGCATGTGCATGGATGTGGCGCAGCCCGGCCTTCGGGTGGGCTGAACGGGCGGTATCCGTCATGATGAGGATCATGACGGGTGGCGTCTATTGCTCATGGTTTCTGTCCCTTTCTCAGGCAATGAATCCTATGCATATCAAGCGTTCTATCGAAAAGATTCCGGGTGGCATGATGCTGGTGCCGTTGTTCCTCGGCGCGCTGTGCCATACCTTTGCGCCGGGGGCCGGCAAGTATTTCGGGTCCTTTACCAACGGGTTGATCAGCGGTACGGTGCCGATTCTGGCGGTGTGGTTCTTCTGTATGGGGGCGTCGATTCGACTGAGCGCCACCGGCACGGTGCTGCGTAAATCCGGCACGCTGGTCGTAACGAAAATTGCCGTGGCCTGGGTCGTCGCGGCGGTAGCTTCGCGCATTCTGCCGGAACACGGGGTGGAAGCGGGATTTTTCGCCGGGTTGTCCACGCTGGCGTTGGTGGCGGCGATGGACATGACCAACGGCGGGTTGTACGCCTCGATCATGCAGCAGTACGGCACCAAAGAGGAGTCGGGCGCGTTCGTGCTGATGTCGCTGGAGTCCGGCCCGCTGATGACGATGGTGATCCTGGGCACCGCCGGCATTGCTTCGTTTGAACCGCATGTGTTTGTCGGCGCGGTGCTGCCGTTTCTGGTGGGGTTTGCGCTGGGGAATCTGGATCCGGAATTACGTGACTTTTTCAGCCGTGCGGTACAGACATTGATCCCATTCTTTGCCTTCGCGCTCGGTAATACCATCGATCTGAGCGTCATTGCTCAAACCGGGCTGCTGGGGGTATTGCTGGGAATTTCGGTGATTATTATCACCGGCATTCCACTGATAGTGGCGGACAAAGTGCTGGGCGGTGGTGACGGTACCGCAGGCATCGCCGCGTCTAGTTCGGCGGGCGCGGCGGTGGCGACGCCGGTGCTGATTGCGGAAATGGTCCCGGCGTTTAAGCCGGTGGCGCCGGCCGCCACCACGCTGGTGGCGACGTCGGTGATTGTCACCTCCGTTCTGGTGCCGATCATTACCGCGATGTGGTCAAAACGTGTTAAAGGCGGCGATGGCACGGTGCCGCAGGAAGACGCGGCGGAAGAGAAGGCGGAGCAACAGCAGGCGGCGCATCGTTAAATGCCGGTCACGCCTCCTCCGTAAAAGAGGAGGCGTGCTCCGCCAGCGGAAACGCCCGGTGGGCATCAACGCTGGCGGGTACGGCGGTCAGCCGTTATGCGCTTCCTCACGCCATGCCGCCGCTGTTTCGTGCGTGGTGGGTTTGTCGCTGCGCAGCGCCCGACGGATGGCAAAGAACGCGGCGACCAGCATGGTGACGGCGACCAGCATGAAGAAACCGCACAGAACGGCGTTAATCTGGTTGCTGAACACAATGGTCGCCATATCCTGCATGTTTTTCGCCGGGGCGATCAGCGTGCCGGATTCGATGCCGGTGGAGAAACGTTTGGCCTGCGCCAGAAAACCGATGCTGGGTTTTTCGTGGAAAATCTTCTGCCAGCCGGCGGTCATCGACGTGATGAACAGCCAGGCGGTAGGCAGCATCGTCACCCAGGCGTAGCGCTGTTTCTTCATTTTAAACAGCACCACGGTGCCGAGGATCAGCGCCATGGAAGCCAGCATCTGGTTACCGATGCCGAACAGCGGCCACAGCGTGTTGATGCCGCCCAGCGGGTCGATCACGCCCTGATAGACGAAGAATCCCCAGCCGGCCACCGCCACGGTGGTCCCGGACATATTGCCCAGCCAGGAGTGGCTCTTGCCCATATTCGGCACCACCAACCCGGCCAAATCCTGCACCATGAACCGGCAGGCGCGGGTACCGGCGTCCACGGCGGTAAGAATAAACAGCGCTTCGAACAGAATGGCAAAGTGGTACCAAAACGCCATCATGGCCCGGCTGTTGAAGATCTCCGTGATGATATGCGCCATGCCGACGGCAAAGGTCGGCGCGCCGCCGGCGCGGGACAGAATCGACGCTTCGCCCACGTCTTTGGCGATGTTGGTCAAATCATTCGGCGTGATGACGAAACCCCACCCGCTGATCACCTGCGCGGCGTTTTCCACGGTGGTGCCAATCAGCGCAGCCGGCGCATTCATGGCGAAGTAGACGCCGGGGTCGATCACCGAGGCGCAAATCAGCGCCATGATCGCCACGAAAGATTCCATCAGCATCGCGCCGTAACCGATAAAACGGATATGGCTTTCACGTTCGACCAATTTGGGCGTGGTGCCGCTGGAGACCAGCGCATGGAAGCCGGAGATGGCGCCGCAGGCGATGGTGATGAACAGGAACGGGAACAGGCTGCCGGAGAACACCGGTCCGCTGCCGTCGATAAAGCGCGAAACCGCAGGCATTTTCAGCTCCGGCATCGCAAACAGAATGCCAATCGCCAGCCCGACGATCACGCCGATCTTCAGGAATGTGGACAGATAGTCACGCGGCGCCAGCAGCAGCCACACCGGCAGTACCGACGCGACAAACCCGTAAATCACCAGCACCCAGGTCAGCGTCGTGCCTTTGAGGGTGAAGAACGGTCCCCAATAGGGATGCGCGGCGATGTCGCCGCCGTAGACAATCGCCATCATCATCAGCACAAAGCCGATCAGCGACACTTCGGCAATCTTGCCCGGCCGCAGGAATCGCATATAGACGCCCATGAACAGCGCAATCGGGATGGTGGCGGCGATCGTGAACATCCCCCACGGGCTGTTGGCCAACGCTTTGACCACTACCAGCGCCAGCGCCGACAGGATGATGATCATGACGCCCAGTGCGCCCAGCATGGTGACTACCCCAGCGAAGGAGCCCAGTTCCTGACGCGCCATTTCACCCAATGAGCGGCCGTCGCGCCGGGTGGAGATAAACAACACCAGAAAATCCTGCACCGCGCCGGCCAGCATGACGCCAATCAAAATCCACAACGTCCCCGGCAGAAAGCCCATCTGTGCGGCCAGAATCGGCCCCACCAGCGGCCCGGCGCCGGCGATGGCGGCAAAATGGTGGCCGAACAACACCCATTTGTTGGTCGGGACATAATCCAGCCCGTCGTTGCGGCGCTCGGCCGGGGTCAGACGGCGGTCATCCAGTTCAAACACCCGGCGCGCAATAAACAGACTGTAGAAGCGGTAAGCAATGCTGTAACAGGCGACAGCCGCAATCACCAGCCAGACGGCGTTCACATGCTCACCCCGGTTCAGGGCCAGCATGGCGAACGCCACGGCGCCCGCTATGGCTACGGCAATCCAGATCGATATGTTTTTAATGGTTTTCATCTCACTGACTCCTGACTGGTTGTCATTCCCGGCCGCCGGCGATGCCTGACGGCCTGTCAAGGCGTCGCCTTACGGCGAAACGGATAACGCGAGACATCATAAACACCGGGTCATCGCAGACGCCGGGATATCGATAAACACAGTGATATCAATAAATACCGTGTATCAATAAATAACATAGTGCAGCAGTTAGCCGGCGTAGCCAGAACAAGACAAAAATGTGAACAAAGCTATATTTTTGTTATGAAAACGGTTTTTCGCCGGTTTCCACAGCAGGAAGGGCAGTCGGTGCGCGGTGATGAAATGTGATGTCGGTACAGGCTGAATAACCTGCTGTCAGGGCAAAAGCGCGTAAGCGCGTGGGGATGATACGCCCGGCGAGCGCCGGGCGGAGATCTCAGGGCAGTTTATTGCCGGCGGCACGGTAGATTTCGTACCACTCCTCGCGGCTGATGCGCAGTTCGGAAGCGGTGGCGATATCTTGCAGACGATGCGGGTCCATACTGCCGACAATCACCTGCATGCTGGCCGGATGACGCAGAATCCAGGCCGCGGCGATGGCGGTGGTGGACACGCCGTGCTGACCGGCGATGTGGCTCAGGGCGGCGTTCAGTTGCGGAAACTTATCATTATCTACGAACACGCCGTCAAAAAAGCCGTACTGGAACGGCGACCACGCCTGAATCGTCATCCCCTGCAACCGGCTGTATTCCAGCACCATGCCGTCGTGGTGGAGTGACGGCGCATGGGTCATATTGACGTTGAGGCCGGCGTCGATCATCGGCGTGTGCATAATGCTGAGCTGCAACTGGTTGGCAATCAGCGGCTGGCGCACCGCGGTTTTCAGCAATTCAACCTGCAACGGATGCTGGTTGCTAACGCCAAAATGGCGCACCTTGCCGCTGGCTTCCAGGTCGTCAAACGCGGCGGCGACTTCGTCCGGCTCGCACAGCGTGTCCGGGCGGTGCAACAGTAAGGCATCAAGGTAATCGGTATTCAGGCGTTTCAGGCTGCCTTCGACGGCGGCGATGATGTGCGCTTTGGAGAAATCAAAAAAGCCGGGGCGGATACCGCATTTGCTTTGTATCAGCAGTTGGTCGCGGGCGATGCCGGCCTGACGCACTGCGGCGGCGAACACCTCTTCGGAACGCCCGCCGCCGTAGATATCGGCATGGTCAAAGAAATTGATCCCGGCGTCGAGCGCCGTCTGCAACAACGTCACCGCGTCCTGCTGCGTCTTGCCCGCCAGCCGCATGCAGCCCAGCGCAATGTTCGGGACCGACAGGGTACTTTTTCCCAGTGTGATGCTTTTCATGTTCACATCTCCGTTATGTCGCTATGTCTTGTAGGGGGAGGGGCGGCGGTCGATCCGACGATAAAAAAAACGCCACCCGAATGGATGGCGTAGGACTGGCGTGAATCAGGCCGCCGGTTTGGCGATGATGCTGCGGGTTTCGAGCCGCACCTCGGTCAGCATCACCGTCAGGGTGTCGCTCTGACGGTAGACCGGTTCGCCTTTCACCGTGACGATGCCGGTGTCCTGACTGCACACCAGTTCGTCGCGCACCGCGTGAATGAACGAGGCCGGAATAAAGGCGGTGGCGCCATTGTCCAGCAACCGCACGCGCAGACCGCCGCGATTCACGTCGATAATCTCGGCGCTAAAACGAGCGTCGGTGCCGGCTTTGCCTTTCAGGAAACGGGCGTACAGCCAGTCGCTGACGTCGCGCTCCGCCATCCGGTTGAGACGGCGGCGCTCGGCCAGTTGCAGCGTCACTTCATCCTGCGGTTTTTCCGCCGGAGTATGCGTGATGATCGCTTTCAGCAACCGGTGGTTGACCATATCGCCGTATTTACGGATCGGCGAGGTCCAGGTGGCGTAAGCCTCCAGCCCCAGACCGAAGTGCGGGCCGGGCGCGGTGCTGATTTCCGCAAATGTCTGGAAGCGGCGAATACGGCTGTCGAGGAACTGGGTCGGCTGGGCGTCCAGTTCGCGGCGTAAAATGCAGAAGCCGTCCAGCGTCAGCAGTTGCTGAGCATCGGCCTGAATACCGTTGCTTTCCAGTACCGCTACCGCCTGATCGATGCTGATCGGGTCGAAACCGTTGTGGACGTTGTAGATGCCAAAGCCCAGTTCGTCGCGCAATACCTGTGCCGCGCAGACGTTGGCGGCGATCATCGCTTCTTCCACGATGCGGTTGGCGATACGACGCGGTTCGGTGACGATATCCAGCACCTCGCCGTTTTCACCCAGCAGGAAACGGTAGTCCGGACGGTCGCGGAAAACCAGCGCGTGGGTGGTGCGCCAGGCGCTCCGGGCCTGACACACGCGATGCAGCAGGCGGATCTGGCCGGCAATATTATCGCTTTCCGGCTGCCAGTCGCCCTGTTGCTCCAGCCAGTCGGACACCTCGTCGTACACCAGTTTGGCGCGCGACTCGATCCAGGCGGCAAAGAAGCGAATCTGGCTCAGCGCGCCGTCGGCGGCGATCGTCATACGGCAGGCCAGCACCGGGCGGCGTTCGTTCGGGCGCAGCGAGCAGATGTCGTCTGACAGGTGACGCGGCAGCATCGGAATATTGAAGCCGGGCAGGTAGTTGGTGAACGCGCGCTGACGGGCGATGGCGTCCAGCTCGCTGTCGGCGCGCACGTAGGCGGTCGGATCGGCGATTGCCACGGTCATGTCCAGCGTGCCGTCGCCGTTGTCCTGCACATACAGCGCGTCATCCATATCTTCGGTACTGGCGCTGTCGATGGTGACGAAGTCCAGCCCGGTCAGGTCTTCACGTTCAAGCTGGCCGTCGTCGAGATCGGCCGCGTCTGCGTCCGGCGCAACGCGTTCCAGATTATGGCGCGACAGCGTCACCCACCAGGGCGCCAGCGGGTCGTCGCCGGTGGTAATGTACTGCGTCAGATCGGCAAAAAATCCACGGTCGCCTTTCAGCGGATGGCGGCGCATTTCCGCTACCGCCCAGTCGCCTTCTTTAAAGTCCTGCTCAACCCCGCGCGCAGGGCGGCAGGGAATGGCGTCTTTCAGCAGCGGATGGTCCGGCACGATGGACAGACGGTCGTCTTTTTTCTGCACCCGACCGACAAAACGGGTCAGGAACGGTTCCACCAGCGTTTCCGGCTCGGCGATTTCACGTTCTTTCTCGGTATGCAGCGTGGCGATGATACGGTCACCGTGCATCACTTTCTTCATGTGCGGCGGCGGGATGAAATAGCTCTTCTGCGCGTCGGCTTCAAGAAAACCGAATCCTTTGTCGGTGGCTTTGACGATGCCTTCCGCTCGTGGCGTCTGAGAGTGGAGTTGCTGTTTAAGCTGCGCAAGCAGCGGATTGTCTTGAAACATAGCGTCCAGAATTGCGGTTAATAGTGGCTTTAGCGGCAGACAGTTTTACGCGAATCGGCCGCTGGCGGCAAGCGTTGCTGCACATGAATAGCCTGCGCAAGGCAGGTATGGTCGGGCCAAGTCTTGGGGTGTGCTGGTGGGTTACTCGCTGTTATTGGAAGGACGATATCTTCCAATAACAAACACTGAAGCCAGTCCGATTAAATCAAGGGTGATTAACGTCCCGGCAAATACCATTTCGCCCTTCCAGGCAAAAAGAGTTGCGATCACCAAGATAGTCATAGTAATGGCAAACGCCATCCATTGACCACGTTTGTCTCTGCTCATCTCACCGTCAAGACTCTTTTCAGTAATACGATGGCGATGAGCTTGCTCCCGCTCGCTTTTTGCCATGATCCTTTCAGCACCGTCTGGTACGATGTCGTTGTATTCCCTCAACATCTCTGGAGGGGGAAGAGGCCCACGGAAGAATGTGGAAGAAACCATGGCCTTGATCTGCGGCCGATCAAGCAGACGTTCAAGAAATATCGGGTTTTCAATCAGAGTGGACTCGACTTTTTCGGCAAGTGCTCGGGCTTCTTCATTTTCCCTATTATGCGTATCAGCGCTTTGCAATGCCTGATTCGATTCCTTTTTTTCTTCCGTATGCATTCATTGCTACTCTGAGGTCGTCGCCTATGGCCTGAAAATCACTGGCCATTCTTTCAGCATCGTTTTTCTTACCGATGTCTGCCAAATAGTCTGTCGCTGGCATCAGATCTAAAATGCTGCCGGCGGCGCGAAGATACCTGCGGGTTGCCTTCAACATGTTTTATCTCCTTGGGACCACAATTATTAAACCCTTCTTTTTAATCTTACTTGAGTATGGCGTGGTTGCAAATAACGACGAAACAATCCGTTGTCGTTGGTTGCTGGCAACCAGTCATGGATGGGGGATGTATCAGCCGGGTATGAAAGAAACCACCCGGCCCGATGCATCAGGCAATGCGTTGCAGCGCTACGGCCTCACTGGGCGTAATGCGTACCGGCACCGATTTGGAGGTCGGCGTAAAGGTGTCTTCGCCGTAGCTGGACAGCGGCACCAGCGGATTGGTTTCCGGGTAGTAGGCCGCCAGATTACCGCGCGGGATATCGTAGCTGACCAGCCGGAAACCGAGGACTTTGCGTTCGACATGGTCATGCCACAGGGTTTCGATATCCACCCGGTCGCCGTCCTGCAACCCAAGCGCGGCAATATCCTCCGGGTGCATGAACAGCACGTCGCGCTGGCCGTACACGCCGCGGTAACGGTCGTCCAGTCCATAAATGGTGGTGTTGTACTGGTCGTGGGAGCGCAAGGTTTGCAGCGTGAACGGCGCGGGCGCGTCGCCGGAAACGGGCACCACGCTGTCCGGCAGCGGCGCCGCGCCGAAACGGGCGTTGCCGGTGGCGGTGTTGAAACGGTATGCCGCCGCCGCGTTGCCGAGCCAGAAGCCGCCCGGTTCGGCGCAGCGTTGATTGAAGTCGGCGAAACCCGGCAGGGTGGCGGCGATGTGATCGCGGATCAGGTTATAGTCGGCGGCCAGCGCCGGCCAGTCGAGCCGGTCACGCCCCAAAACCGCGTGGGCGATGCCGGCGACGATGGCGGTTTCCGAGCGCTGCTGATCCGACAGCGGCGGGCTGATGCCTTCCGAGGCATGCACCATGCTGAACGAGTCTTCGACGGTAACAAACTGCGGGCCGCTGGCCTGCATGTCCCGTTCGGTGCGGCCCAGCGTCGGCAGAATCAGCGTATCCTGCCGCGCGGTAATCAGGTGGCTGCGGTTGAGCTTGGTGCTGATGTGCACCGTCAGGCCGCAACGGCTTAGCGCCTGTGCGGTGCGGTCGGTATCCGGCGCGGCGGCGGCCAGGTTGCCGCCCAGCGCGATCAGGACCCGAATCTCATCACGCAGCATCGCTTCCAGCGCCTGTACGGTGTTGTGGCCGTGGCCGCGCGGCGGGGTAAAGTTGAAATGACGCGCCAGACTGTCGAGCAGCGCATCAGCGGGTTTTTCATCGATCCCCATCGTGCGGTTGCCCTGTACGTTGCTGTGACCACGCACCGGGCACAGGCCGGCGCCCGGCTTGCCGAGCTGGCCGAACAACAGTTGCAGATTGACGATTTCCCGCACCGTCGCTACCGAATGCCGGTGCTGGGTGATGCCCATCGCCCAGGTGCAGATCACCCGTTCAGACTGCTGATAAATGCCGGCGACGTAGCGGATCTGCGCTTCGCTCAACCCGGACTGCTGTACGATTTTGTCCCACGAGGTGGCGTCCACCTGTTGCAGATACGCCGCCACGCCGTCGGTGTGCTGGTCGATAAAGGCCTGATCGAACAGTCCCGCTTCGCCCGCGGCCAGCCGCTGGCGGTGGGTTTCCAGCAACGCTTTCACCATGCCGCGTACCGCCGCCATGTCGCCGCCCAGATGGGGTTGCAGATAGGTTTCGCTGATGGTGCCGGACAACGGCGTCAGCAGTTCCAGTGGGTTCTGCGGGTTGGCGAAACGTTCCAGACCGCGCTCGCGCAAGGTGTTAAACGCCACGACATGCGCGCCGCGATCGGCGGCGTGACGCAGGCTGTGCAGCATACGCGGGTGGTTGGTGCCGGGGTTCTGGCCGAAGACGAAAATGGCGTCGGCGTGTTCGAAATCCTGTAGTCGCACCGTGCCCTTACCGACGCCGATGCTCTGTTTCAGCCCGGTGCCGCTGGCTTCATGGCACATGTTGGAGCAGTCGGGGAAATTGTTGGTGCCGACCATACGGCCGAACAACTGATACAGATAAGACGCTTCATTACTGGCGCGGCCGGAGGTATAGAGTTCCATCTGGTCCGGGTGGTCCAGTTCACGGATATGGCGGGCGATCAGCGCGAACGCGTCATCCCAGCCGATCGGCACGTAGTGGTCGTGTTCACGGTCATAGCGCAGCGGATGGGTCAACCGGCCCTGATATTCAAGAAAATAGTCGCTCTGGCGGCGCAACGTGCTGACGCTGTGTTCGGCGAAGAACTCTGGCCCGGCGGCTTTGCGGGTGGCTTCCCAACTGACCGCTTTAGCGCCGTTTTCACAGAAGCTAAAGGTGCTGCTGTTGTCGTCGCCCCAGGCACAGCCGGGACAGTCGAATCCTTTGCTTTTATTGACCCGCATCAAATTGCGGATATTTTTCAGGGCCTGTTTGCTGTCCAGGACAAAACGGGTGGTGGCTTCGAGAGAGCCCCAGCCGCCCGCGGCGGCGCGGTATGGCTTGATGGAGGATTTGAATTTCATGATTCGCTACGCAGGTGATGATGTTTTAAGTATGTAAAAAAATCTTTAAATCTTTGCTTGCTAACCAAGAGTGTAGGCGGCGGTCGGTATGGCGTCTAATCAAAGGGAGTGATAGTGGGATAGAGGCGGTTTATCGCGGCGTCGGCCCCTGACGCAGATGGCGCGGTGGTATACTGACCCGGCCCGCAATGTTGGAGAACCTGATGGACATCAAGCAACTTATCTACTTGTGCAATCTGGAAAAAGAGCGCCATTTTGGTCGTGCGGCCGAAGCCAGCTTCGTCAGCCAGCCGACGCTGTCGATGCGGTTGAAGAATCTGGAACGGGAACTGGGGCTGTCGCTCATCAATCGGGGCAACAATTTCGAGGGGTTTACCGCCGAAGGCGAGCGGGTATTGGCCTGGGCGCGGGAAATGGTGTCGGTGTATCAGGGGCTGCGGCTGGAGGTGGCGTCGCTCACGCGCGGCACCAGCGGGTTGCTGCGTATTGGCGCGGTGCCGCAATGCAGCATGGCGCTGCCCGAATTGCTGGCGGCGGTCAGCCGTGCCTACCCGGAGATGGACTATCAGGTATCGCTGTTCAGCGCCGATCGGTTGCTGGAGGCGCTGACCGCCCACACGGTGGATGTCGGGATCGGTTTTTTCGAATTGACCACGCTGCGCGAGCTGCATTTTCAGGCGTCGTCGCTGGCGGAGCAGGGCGCGTCGCTGCTGTATCATCCGCGCCATTTTCCTGAGCTGCACAGCGACAGTCCGCTGACGCTGTCGGATCTCGCCAATGTTCCGCTGTGTCTGGCTGAACCCAGCCGTTATTTCCGTCGCTATCTGGACAGTCAGTTCCGTGAAGCGGCAATCACGCCGCGAGTGCGGGTGGAAAGCGCCTCGGTGCTGCAATTGATTCAAAGCGTGTTTGTCGGGCTGGGGTGCGGCATTGTGCCCAATGGCAGCCTGTTGCCGGCGATGACGCCGGCGCTGGCCTGGCGACCGTTGACGCTGGCGCCGATGCCGCGTCATGGCGCGGTGGTGATCGCCGAAGCCGGGCGAGCCACTATGCTGGCGCAGCATTTCTTTGAGGCGGCGCAGCAATGGCTGCTGGACCGCTAACGTAACGGCGGCGATTGGCGATTTTACTGAGAAAGAAAAGACGAGAAACAGCGGAGAGTACAGCAAACCGACAGAGAGCCGCGGAACTCACCACGCGGCAATCCTGTGCCGGACCGCTGCCCGGCACAGGGCGACGAGATTAATCGTTCAGTTCCAGCTCGTTCATCGCGGCGATGCTGAAACCGCCGTCAACGTGCAGAACTTCGCCGGAGATACCGGCGGCCAGGTCGGAGCACATGAAAGCCGCGGCGTTGCCTACGTCTTCAATGGTGACCACGCGACGGATCGGGGTGACCGCTTCGCAGTGAGACAGCATTTTCTTGAAGTTCTTGATGCCGGACGCCGCCAGTGTGCGGATCGGACCGGCGGAAACCGCATTGACGCGCACGCCGTCGCGGCCCATGGCGTTGGCCATGTAGCGCACGTTGGCTTCCAGCGACGCTTTCGCCAGGCCCATCACGTTGTAGTTCGGAATGGCGCGCTCGGCACCCAGGTAGGACAGGGTCATCAGCGCGGAATTCGGGTTCAGCATGCTGCGGCAGGCTTTCGCCATCGCCACAAAGCTGTAAGCGCTGATGTCGTGAGCGACGGCGAAACCTTCGCGGGTGACGGCGTTCACGTAGTCGCCGTCCAACTGGTCGCCCGGTGCATAGGCGATGGAGTGCACGAAGCCGTCAAATTTCGGCCAGACTTTCGCCAGTTCGGCAAACAGGGCGTCAATGCTGGCATCTTCCGCAACATCACACGGTAAAACGATGCTCGAACCAAACTCTTTGGCAAACTCTTCCACACGCGGTTTCAGCTTGTCGTTCTGGTAGGTGAACGCCAGTTCGGCGCCTTCGCGGTGCATCGCCTGGGCGATACCGTATGCAATGGAGCGGTTGCTGGCAACGCCTGTTACCAGAATGCGCTTACCGTTAAGAAAACCCATGGCAGTATCCTTTGTGATCATTGTTGCTGCGATCATCGTCAATAAAAATAATTATTTACCATGATCGGTGTGAATAAACCGGGCGATTCTAGCATGTGTGTCGGCTAAAGAAGTACTCCAACCACTTATCCTGCTGTCTCCGCCCGGCTAGTCAGACGTGGCTGCTGTCGCGGCGCCAGGCGTCGGCGCTTAGTGCTTCGCCAAAGTGACTGGTGATCAAACGCTTGGTCAGGTCGTGCAGCGGCGAGGCCAGCACATCGGCGGTGCTGCCGCGCTCTACCACTTCGCCGGCCTGCATCACCAGAATCTGGTCGCTGATGTGTTTCATCATGCCCAGATGCTGGGTGACATAAATATAGGAAATGCCGTGTTTTTCCTGCAGCTCCAGCATCAGGTTGATGATCTGGGAACGCACCGACATATCCAGCGACGCCAGCACTTCATCCGCCACGATGACCTTGGGCTGCAGGATCAATGCCCGCGCCAGCCCGATACGTTGTTTCTGACCGGGCGCCAGCGCGTGCGGGTAATAGGTGGCGTGATCGGCGCGCAGGCCGACCTGCCGCAGCGCCAGGTTAATGGCTTTTTCACGCTCCTGCGGCGTCAGGTCGGTATTGAGCCGCAGCGGCAATTCCAGTAACTGGCCGATGCGCTGACGCGGGTTGAGCGAGTTGGCCGAATCCTGAAAGATCATGCGAATACGCTGGCTACGGTAGTTATAGTCGCCGTATTGCAGCGGATGATCGTCGATCACCAATTCGCCGGAGGTCGGCGGGATCACGCCGGTCAGCATCTTGGCCAGCGTAGATTTACCCGAGCCGTTTTCGCCGATGATCGCCAGCGTTTGCCGCTCCCGCAGCGTAAAACTCACCGATTTCACCGCTTCGACGTGCTGACGCCGGAACCAGCCGGTACGGTAGCGGAAGGTCTTGGTGAGGTTACGGGCTTCCAGCAGGGTTTCCACCATCAGGATTCCTCCATGTTGAGCGGGAAGTGGCAGGCGTACCAGTGAGTTTTCACCGGGATGAGCGGCGGCGCCGTCATGCACTCTTTTTGTGAATAAGGGCAGCGCGGCCCCAGACGGCAACCCACCGGCAGGTGCGCCAGCGATGGGATCGCCCCCGGCAGCGCGTTAAGGCGGCTTTTGTGCGGCAGCGAGCAGCCGAAGTCCGGCATGGCGCGAATCAGCGCCTGGGTGTATGGATGATGCGGCGCGCTGATCAGCTCATCGCTGACCGCGCTTTCCACCGTTTGGCCGCAGTACAACACGTTGATGCGGTCCGCCCATTTGCTCATGGTCTGCAAATCGTGACTGATCAGCAAAATGGTGGTGTTGTTGTTCTGATTGAGCCGGGCGAGCAGGCGGAAAATCTGCGCCTGCGTGGTGGCTTCCATCGCGTTGGTCGGTTCGTCGGCGATCAGCAATCTGGGCTGATTGGCGAGCGCGATGGCGATCATCACCTTCTGGCATTCCCCTTCGGTCAGTTCGTAGGGGAAGCTGCGCATGATGTCTTTGTGATCCTTGATGCCGACGCGGTGCAGCAGCTCGATGGCGCGGCGCTTGCGCCAGTTGAAACGCTGCCACCAGCGGCCTTTGTAAGTCCAGCCGGGGATCGATTGAATCAACTGACGGCCGACGCGGGCGGAAGGATCCAGACAGGACTGCGGCTCCTGAAAGATCATCGACATGTTGTGCCGCACCAGTTTGCGTCGCTGATGGGGCGTGAGTTGCAGCATGTCCACGTCATCGAAACGAAAACGGTCGGCGGTGATACGCCAGTTTTCCTTGTTGATGCCGCAGATAGCCTTGGCGATCAGGCTCTTGCCGGAGCCGGATTCGCCCACCAGTCCGCGAATTTCTCCCTCGTTGAGGCTGATGCTGACGCGATCCACCGCTTTCACCGGGCCGTCCGGCGTGAGGAATTCAATGGTCAGATTACGAATTTCCAGTAATGCCATGGTGTTGTTCCGTCACTATTCGGTTTGAGCAAGCAGGGCGCGGCGAATGCCATCCCCCAGCAGGTTGACGATCAGCACGCTGAGCGTGATGGCCGCGCCGGGCAGCATCACCGTCCAGGGCGCGGCGTAGACCAGTTCCAGCGAATTACCCAGCAAGACGCCCCATTCGGTGGTGGGTAACTGCGCGCCCAGATTGAGAAATCCGAGCGCGGCGATATCCAGAATGGCGATGGAAAGCGCGCGGGTCACTTCGCTGACCAGCAGCGGCAGGATATTGGGCAGCACCGCGTACCAGATAATGTAGCGCGTGGAGGCGCCGTCCAGCCGGGCGGCGGTCACATACTCTTTTTCCAGTTCGTCATGCACCGCGGTATAAATCGTGCGCACCATACGCGGCAGCAGCGCCATCCACACCGCCAACATGGCGTGCGTTAACTGCGGGCCGATAAAGGCGATCACTATCATTGCCAGCAGCAGCGAAGGAATCGACAACAGCGGGTCGAGAATGTGGTTCAGCACCGCGGAACGCAGGCCGTGGGTCACCCCGGCCAGCAGGCCGATCAGAATGCCGGCCAGCATAACGGCCAGCGTGACCAGCAATGCCGAACCAAACGTCGGCGCCGTGCCGCTCAACAGTCGGCTCAGCAGGTCGCGCCCCAGATCGTCGGTGCCGAGAAAAAACGACACTTCGCCATAGCGCGACCAGGAGGGCGGCAGCAGCTGGTAACCGAGAAACTGCTGATCCAGCGCGTAGGGCGCCAGCGTATCGCCGAACAGGCACAGCCCCAGCAGCAACAGAAACCCGTAGAAACCGACCATCGCCATCCGGTCCTGGCGGAACACATTCCAGGTGTCGCGCCAGCGGCTGGGAAGCTCTTTCTCGCCGTAGATGTTATCGGAGTGCATACCATTCCTTATGTTTCAGCGGGTTTGTCATGGCGCCCCAGATATCGGACAGCACGTTGATGGTGATCACCAGCGCGCCGACCACCATCACCCCGGCGGCGATCGCCGCAAAGTCCTGCTGGCGGATGGCGTTGACCAGCCAGCGGCCGATGCCCGGCCAGTTAAAAACCACTTCGGTGATCATCTCCAGCGTCAGCATGGTGGAGAATTGCAAACCCAGTTGCGGAATGATCGGCGGCAGCGCGTTGTGCAGCAGGTGGCGGCGAATCACGGTGGAACGCGGTAGCCCGCGGATAACCGCCGCTTTGATGTAGTTCTGGGTGCCGACCTCGGTGGTGCTGATGCGCATCAGTCGGATAACTTCGGTGGTGGGGCCGACCGACAGCACCAGCACCGGCAGAATCAGGTGCTGTATGGCGCTGGCGATCATCTCTTCCCGGTAGGGCGAATTGGACAGCCAGGCGTCGATCAGCGCGAAGCCGGTCACCTGCGGCACCGGGTAGAGCAGGTCGAAACGGCCGGACACCGGCAGCCAGCCCAGATGCAGCGAAAAGAACAACGTCATCAGCAGCGCCAGCCAGAACACCGGCAGCGAAAAGCCCAGCAACGCCAGCGCGCTGATAATCCGATCGGCGGCCTTGTGCTGGAGTACGCCGGTGGTGATGCCAAGCGGAATACCCACCAGCAGCGACAGCGAAAACGCCAGCAGACAGAGCTCGATAGTCGCGGGCAGCACATCGCGCAGTTGTTCGCTAATCGGCTGTCCGTTGGTGCTGGAAACGCCGAAATCCCACTGCAGCAGGCTGGCGAAATAAAAGCGGTAGGCGTCGAGCAGCGCCGCGCCGCTGAGCGGCGCATGCGGGGTGTAATACATCAGACTGAAGCCGATCAGCGACAGCAGAAATAGCGTGACCAGCAACAACAACAGGCGACGAAGCGTAAAGATAATCACGGTTGTTCTCCCTGGATCGGCGCGCTGGAGGAGGGATCCACGGCGGAGCCATCCGGTTTTTCCTCATTTTTTTCCTCACTGCCGTCATCGCGATAGACGCCGGCGAAGGAGGCGTTGCCGAACGGGCTGAGCACCAGTCCTTTCATGTCGTAGCGATAGGCCTGCATCCGCAACGACGACGCCAGCGGCAGCACCGGCAACTGCTCGGCCAGAATGTGGTGCGCCACCCGATAGTACTCCATGCGCCGGGATAGTTGCTGGGAAGAGAGCGCATCCTGCAGCACCTGATCAAAGCCGGGATCGCACCAGTGGGCGTAATTGGTCTGGGAGCGGATGGCGGCGCAGCTCAGCAGCGGCCGGAATACGCTGTCCGGGTCGTTGCTGTCGGTGGCCCAGCCCGCCAGCGTCAGGTCATGGTTCATCTCCATCAGGCGCGCTTCCTGAAAACGCCCTTCCACCGGAATGATGGTCACCCGGATTCCCACCTGCGCCAGATCGGCCTGAATCAGTTCGGCGGTTTTCACCGGACTGGGGTTGTAGGACTGCGAGGCGCTCGGCACCCACAGTTGCAGTTGCAGGTTGGCGATCCCCAGATCTTTCAACTGCTGGCGCGCTTTCTCCGGATTGTATTCGGTGACCTGCGCTTCGTTATCGTAAGCCCAGGAGGCGCGCGGCAGGATCGAGGCGGCGGTTTCCGCGGTGCCGTAGTAGATCGACTGCATCAAACGGTCGTTGTTGATCGCCAGCGCGATGGCGTGACGCACGCGGGAATCGTCCAGCGGCGGTTTACGCACGTTGAACGCCAGATAAGCGACGTTCATCCCCGGTCGCAGCGACAGCCGCAGGCGCGGGTCGTTGCGCAGAATGGTCAGCTGGCTGGCGGCCGGGTAGGCCAGCACGTCGCACTCGCCGGTCAACAGTTTGGACAGGCGGCCGGTACCGCCGGAGCCGAGGTCGACCAGCACTTGTTCCATACGCGGCAGGCCGCGCCAGTAATCGTCGTTGCGTTTTAGCCGCACGTACTGCCCGTAACGGTACTCATCCAGCCGGTAAGGGCCGGTGCCCACCGGCTGACGGTCAAGCAGTTCGCGCCGGTCCTGCTGGGTTAACTGTTGGGCGTACTCCGCCGACAGGATGGGCGCATAGTGGGTAGCCAGATGCCACAGGAACGAGGCATCGGGGCTGTGCAGACGGATCTCGATGCTGTAATCGCCCAGCTTGCGGATGCTCTGTACGTTGTCCGCCAGTTGCAGACTGTCGAAATAGGGGTAATCGCCGCCGTTGACGTCGTGGAACGGGTGTTTTTTGTCCAGCATGCGCTGGAAGCTAAACAACACGTCATCGGCGTTCATCGTGCGGCTGGGGGTAAACCAACTGGTGCGCTGGAACGGGACATCGCGGCGCAGGGTGAATCGGTAAGTGGAGCCATTGTCGGTGACGTCCCAGTGCTGCGCCAGTTCCGGCATCAGCCGGTAGGTGTACGGATCGACGCCCAGCAGGCGGTCATAGAGCTGGGCTGCCAGCGTATCCACCATCAGCCCGCTGCGGGCCATCTGGGGGTTGAACGTGCTGAGCACGTCATTGACGCAATAAACAAAACCGCTGTGGCGGATGGCTTGCGCCGGCGTCGGAGCGGCGGGCGGCGTTTGTGCCAGAACCGGCAGCGCCAGCCAGGCCAGCGCCAGTGCGAGAGTGTGTTTTCCGGACATACGGTGTTTTTTCAGGCAATCGGCAATATACAGAGTGTACCGCACTCTGCCATTCCACCCAATTTCTTACGTTTATCTGCCGGTTTTTTCAGCAAACTGATGGGGTTGTCAGCAGGATTGACAACGATTCACTCACGGCACGTATTCGCTCACGGCGCGGTCGGCTTCGTGAATGCTGTAATTGTTATGTTATAACATATCAATTATGATAATGTGCGTGCCCGAGTAGCGGTCATCCCGTTTCGGGCCGTAGATCAATCATTTCTGAGCAGGAGCACGCGTATGCAACCTTTACCCGTCACGGTATTGTCCGGTTTTCTTGGCGCCGGCAAGACCACGGTGCTGAATCATATTCTGAATAATCGCCAGGGGCGTCGGGTGGCGGTGATCGTCAATGACATGAGCGAAGTGAATATCGATGCCGATTTGGTCAGCCAGGAAGTGACGCTCGATCACCGCCAGGAAAAACTGGTGTCGATGAGCAACGGCTGCATTTGTTGCACCCTGCGGGAAGATTTGCTGGTGGCGGTGCGCGAACTGGCCCGCACCGGCCGTTACGATTATCTGCTGATCGAGTCCAGCGGTATTTCCGAACCGTTGCCGGTGGCGGAGACATTTACCTTTGAAGACGAGCAGGGGCAGTGCCTGTCGGATTTCGCCCGGCTGGATACGATGGTGACGGTGGTGGATGGCGCGGGTTTCCTGTCGCAGTATCAGGCGGCGGAAAGTCTGCAATCGGTGGGGCAGAGCCTCGGCGAGGATGATATCCGCAGCGTGACCGACCTGCTGATTGAACAGATTGAGTTTTGCGATGTGCTGCTGGTGAGCAAAACCGATGAAATGACCGATAGCCAGCGTGATGAAGTGGTGGCGATTCTGCATACCCTGAATCCGTCGGCGCGTATTCTGCCGATCGCGCACGGCCAGGTGCCGCTGGACGAGGTGCTCAATACCGGGCGTTTCGATATGCAAACCGCGGCCACGGCGCCGGGCTGGCTGCAGGAGTTGCGCGGCACCCATACGCCGGAAACCGAACATTACGGCATCGGCAACTTTGTGTATCAGGCGCGGCGGCCGTTTCATCCGCAGCGTTTCAATGACTTCCTGAGCAAGGATGAATGGGGACCGGGCCGTCTGCTGCGTTCCAAAGGGTTCTTCTGGCTGGCGACCCGCCCGTTTCAGGCCGGTTCCTGGCATCAGGCCGGGGGCATTTTGCGCTACGGGCTGGCGGGCATGTTCTGGAAGGCGATTGCGCCGGAGCGCTGGCCGCAGGATGAAGAAACGCGAGCGGCTATCAGGAATAAGTGGCAGGAACCGTTTGGCGATATGCGTCAGGAGATTGTGTTTATCGGTCAGCATCTGGATCAGGCGTGGATCGCCGCGCAGTTGGATGGCTGTCTGCTAACGGATGATGAATTGCTGGACGGCGTAGACAGCTGGCTGGAATTAGACGATCCGTTTGAGGCGTGGTAACCGCCGCGACGTTGTCCTGCCGAACACGGTGATCGCAGGCGCCTGACCGTGCGCGCCTGCGATCAGACAGGTTTGGCTTACGGGCTATTTCTGCGGTCGGTTGCCAGGGGCGCCGACAAGCGGAAGCGCCGCCAGCATGTTTTTCATCGCCAGCGCATCCCACGGCAAATGCTCCGTAATGCCAAGCCCGACGATGTCGGCTATTTGCGCCACCTCGCCAAGCAGGCGAACAACCTGTTCGATGGTCATTGCGCCCTGCGAGACGCCGTCAAACGTCCCGGCGGGTGTGTCGGGATTGGCAAACAGCAGGGCGCGAAACACCGCGGGGTCCAGCACGTCAAGGTCCAGGTGGACGGCAAGATGTTTTGCGCCGGTGGCGGCGAACCAGTCCATAACGGGCTGGCTGCTCTCCGTCAGCTGTGCCGGACCGGCATGTTTTAGCCCCAAACGCGTGATAAACGCCGTTTCCACATCCAGCGTTGGCTGAAGACCGGCGAACATGACGTTTTCAGGTTTAAGCGGCCGCTTAACCGCGTGGACGAAATCCTTGTCGCCTTCACCGAGCAGGTTGCCGAGCACCATGGCGTGGGCGTGTTCGAACGCTTTCGGGGTCATGACATCAGGGTGCGCGTCAAGCCACAGCACCGCCAGATCGCCGTCATAGCGTTCGTTGAGATAGGCGAATGGCGCCAGATCCACCAGACAATCGCCGCCCAACACCACGATGCGATCGGGACGGTGTTGGTCGATGGTTTTCCTCGCCCGGCGCAGTTGCTCAAGCAATACGCCGCGCCCGCGGATGCCGTCTTCCAGCGCCAGCGGGGTATCATGCGGTGGCGCGACGTCTACTGTTTCAACCGGTCCCGTAGGATTAGGCGCCAGCCATGACAGCAACTGCGCGCCGAAATAATAGGGCGGATTGTTGCCGCCCTGCCATTGGGGGAAGAGTAAGCGAAGCGTATTTGCATGGTTGATAGGCATGGCGTGGTTGACAGACAGGGTGTAGTTGACAGACATGGTGTGGTGACTCCGATTAGCACGCCAGTATTGAACGGCGCGGGAGAAGGGAGCGGTGGCATTGACGCATGCCCGCCGCGGTTGATGGCGCTGATTATCGCCATCGATCACGTCCGGCGCTTTGCTGTGCCGGACAAACGCTGTGCCGGGGGCGTCAGATTGTCCGCATCCGGCGCGGTTTATGTCCGTTTAAGCACGTCCTGCGCGGACACGCCGAAAGCGCGCCGGAAGGCGCGGCTGAAGTGGGACAGATTGCTAAAGCCAAAACTCAGGGCGGCATCGCTGACGGTACGGAATTGACGGTGCTGGAGGGCGTCATGGCAGGCGGCGAGCCGTTGTTGCCACAGCCAGCGCATCACCGTGGTGCCTTCTTTGGCGAAAAGGCGGTTCAGCGTACGCGGCGAGACGTGCACCGCCTGCGCGATAACCTCGGGCGTGAGTGCGCGATTATCGAGATTGGCCAGCAAAAACGTCTGCGCCCGCCTCAACAGCTCGGTTTGATGCGAGTCGTGCGGTTCCCTGCCGCGGCCGTGCGCGGCTTCGAACGCGGTGTCCAGCACATCCAGTATGGAACCGATGAGCCTATCGCCGATCACGCCGGACAAGGGCGCCGCCTGCCAGGTTTCTTTGACCAGCGAACCGGCGAGCTTTCCCAGCGGCGAGTGGCCATCCAGCGTCATGTTCAGCAGCCGATCCGGGTTCTGAATATGCGATAGCACCAATCCGCGGGGAAGGGAAAAGACGATCTGGTCATCACCCTGAGGATACTGGCAGACATACGGTCTGGCGCCGTCGAACAGCACGATATCTCCGGGGCGCTGCCGTGATTGCCTCGCATGTTGGGTCACGTAGGCTTCAGCACACAATGAAAAGGCGATAAAAAAATCGTCGGTGTTTTCCTTTCCCCGCTTTCCCTCGTACGCAATCGGCTGGGAACAGATTCGGGTGACCGCTGCGCCGCCCAGCGGTTTGACGCCGAGCCGGCCGTCAAAACTCGCGTTGGTCAACTGCTGGTTGCAGGTGGGGCCAAACACCGAAGACGTCACTTCCCGCCAATAGGCAAAGCGATCCTTCTCTTGCAGGTGGCATGTAGAAAATAGCCTTTCCATGTCATTCACTGTCATTGATGGCATGTTTCTTTAACAAGCCGCGAAACTGGTGGTAGGTCACCCCCAATAGTTCGGCCGCCTTGCGCTGGTTAAAGCGAGCCTGCGCCAGCGCCTGCTGCACCAGTTGCCGTTCCTGATCATGCTGCCAGCCGCGCAGGTCCAGCGGCAGCGCCGGGAGCGACGCCGATGCGGCGGTTTCCTTTTCGGGTATGAATGCCGCCAGCGGCTTGAACGGATTGAGGATGATGCGATCCACCGGATCGCGGCTGTCGCCGTGCCGGTACAGCGAGCGCTCCACCACATTTTTCAGCTCGCGGATGTTGCCCGGCCAGGCGTAATCCAGCAGCGTGCGCTCCGCCTGCGGGCTGAAACCCGGAAACAGCGGCAGCCCCAATTCCCGGCACATCTGTACCGCGAAATGCTGCGCCAGCAGCATGATGTCCTGCTGGCGCTGGCGCAGCGGCGGCAGATGAACCACGTCAAACGCCAGCCGGTCCAGCAGGTCGGCGCGGAATTTCCCCTGTGCGGCCAGCGCGGGCAGGTCTTCGTTGGTGGCGCACACCAGCCGCACGTCCACCTGCAGCGACTGTCCGCCGCCCACGCGCTCCAGCACGCCGTATTCGATCACCCGCAACAGCTTTTCCTGCACCAGCATCGGCGCGGTGGCCAGTTCATCCAGAAACAGCGTGCCGCCGTCGGCGCGCTCAAAACGGCCCAGATGTCGCTTTTGCGCGCCGGTAAAGGCGCCGGCTTCATGGCCGAACAGTTCGGAGTCCAGCAGATTTTCATTCAGCGCCGCGCAGTTGAGCGAAATGAACGGCCCCTGCCAGCGGGGCGACAGGTAATGCAGGCGGCTGGCGATCAGTTCCTTACCGGTCCCCCGTTCGCCAATCACCAGCACCGGTTTGCTGAGCTGCGCCAGTTGCGACACCTGCTCCAGCACTTCCAGAAAACTGTTGGCTTCGCCCAGTAACGACTCTTGCTCATGCGCCATGACATTGCCTTGTATTTTTCACCACTTGTTAGTTAATTTGACCATAGCAAAGATAGCGCACGCTGTATACGCCGGTCGTTAATACGTTATTTATCAATGAATTATTTGATAAAGAAAAGTTGGCACGGCATTTGATTATGTCAGTGTGTCATCAGGCAACGGCTGATGGAGATAACGAACCGGGCGTCGCAGACGCCGGAAATCACTGAGGAGTAGAGTATGGGTATTTTTTCCCGTTTTGCCGACATCGTGAACGCCAATATCAATGCCTTGCTGGATAAAGCCGAGGACCCGCAGAAGCTGGTGCGGCTGATGATTCAGGAAATGGAAGATACACTGGTTGAAGTGCGTTCCACCTCCGCCCGGGCGCTGGCGGAAAAGAAACAGCTGGCCCGCCGCATTGAGCAGGCTCGTGGTCAGCAGGACGAGTGGCAGGAAAAAGCGGAACTGGCGCTGCGCCGCGAGCGTGAGGAACTGGCGCGCGCCGCGCTGGTGGAAAAACAGAAATTGACGGAACTGGTAGCGGTACTGGAACAGGAAGCGGCGGCGGTGGACGAAACGCTGGAACGCCTGAAACGGGAAATCGGCGAGCTGGAGAATAAGCTGACCGAAACCCGCGCTCGCCAGCAGGCGCTAACGCTGCGTCATCAGGCCGCCAGTTCATCCCGCGATATCCGCCGCCAGCTCGACAGCGGTAAACTGGATGAAGCGATGGCGCGCTTTGAACAGTTCGAACGCCGTATCGATACGCTGGAAGCCGAAGCGGAAAGCGTGGGTCTGGGCAAACAAAAATCGCTGGATCAGCAGTTTGCCGATTTGAAGGTCAGCGATGAGATCGATGCGCAACTGGCGGCGCTGAAAGCCAAAGTAAAACCGGCGGAGTAATCGCCACCGGCTGCCGCTGCGGCGGCAGCCTTGCCGCATTACCATAATAATTAAGGAGAAAAAATGGGTGCTCTGGTAATGACAATGATTCCGCTGACGGTGTTTCTGCTGTTTGTGGCGCCGCTGTGGCTGTGGCTGCACTACAGCCAGCGCCGCAACCGTGCGCCGCAATGGGATCCGGCTGAACAGCAGCGGCTGACCCGGTTAACGGAAGATGCACAGCGTATGCGCGAGCGGATTGACGCGCTGGAACAGATTCTGGATGCGGAGCATCCCAACTGGAGGCAATCCTGATGAACACCCGTTTTGAGCGAAAACTCTATCGTTTGCCGGAAGAGGGCATGATCAAAGGCGTATGCGCCGGGCTGGCGCGTTATTTTGATGTGCCGGTAAAGCTGGTGCGCCTCATCGCCGTGCTGTCGATTTTCTTCGGTCTGTTTCTGATTACCGTGGTGGCCTACATTATTCTCAGCTTCGTGCTGGACCCGGCGCCGCCGGAGGAATATCAGCCCGCCGACGCCGGCGTTTCGCCGAACGCGCTGCTGGATCAGGCGGATGCGATACTGAGCGCCAGCGAGCAGCGGTTGCGTAGCATTGAACGCTATATCACGTCGGACACGTACGGCCTGCGCAGCAAGTTCCGTCAGCTATAATCGCCACGCCGGCCGACGGCTGGCCTATCTCTTCTGCGGGATTCGGCGCCCATCGAATCCCGTACATGATGTTGTCGTTTTTCATGTTGTCGTTTTTCGTTTTTTTGCGGCGGTCGTACCATAATGCGGTTATCGTCTGGCAGGACAATGAACAGGAGCGTCATGGCTTATTCCCTTCCTTTCAACCGGTTACAGAACGAATTCAACGCGCTGGTCAATCGCAGCGCCGATCGCCATCTGCGGCTGGCGGTCACCGGCCTGAGCCGCAGCGGCAAAACGGCGTTTATTACGTCGCTGGTCAATCAATTGCTCAACGCCCAGCATGGCGCGCGGTTGCCGTTGTTTTCGGTAGCGCGCGAAAACCGGCTGCTGGGCGCCAGGCGCATTCCACAACGGGATCTGGGCATTCCCCGATTTGCGTATGACGAAGGCATGGCGTCGCTGTACGGCGTGCCGCCCGCCTGGCCGACGCCGACCCGCGGCGTCAGCGAAATCAGGCTGGCGCTGCGTTACCGTTCCCGCGACAGCCTGCTGCGCCACTTCCGCGATACCGCCACGCTCTATCTGGAAATCGTCGATTATCCCGGCGAATGGTTGCTGGATCTGCCGCTGCTGGAGCAGAGTTACGCCGACTGGTCGCGCCAGATGTCCACTATGTTGCAGGGCGATCGGCTCAATTGGGCGCAACCCTGGCTGGCGATGTGCGAAGGGCTCGACCCGCTGGCGCCGGCGGATGAGAACCGACTGGCGGCGATCGCCCGGGCATACACCGACTACCTGCTGCGCTGCAAACAGGAAGGTCTGCATTTCATTCAGCCGGGGCGCTTTGTGCTGCCGGGCGATCTGGCCGGCGCGCCGGTATTGCAGTTCTTTCCCTGGCCGTGGCCTGACGACCGGCTGGACGCCGCGCTGACGCAGGCGGGCGATCACACCCTGATCGGCATGCTGCGTCAGCGGTTTGATTACTACTGCCAGCATGTGGTGCGCGAATTCTATCGCCAGCACTTTGTGCGCTTCGACCGGCAAATCGTGCTGGTGGACTGCCTGCAACCGCTCAACCACGGCGTACAGTCGTTTAACGATATGCGGCTGGCGCTGACCCAACTGATGCAGAGTTTTCACTACGGCAAGCGCACGTTATTGCGTCGGCTGTTTTCGCCCTGCATCGACCGGTTGATGTTCGCCGCCAGCCAGTCCGACCATATCACCGCCGATCAGCACGCCAATCTGGTGTCGTTGCTACAGCAACTGGTGCAGGAAGCCTGGCGTAATGCGGCGTTCGAGGGGATTGAGATCGACTGTGCGGGGATTGCTTCGGTGCAGGCGACGCAAAGCGGCGTGGTGTCGCATCAGGGGCAGTCGTTGCCGGCTCTGCGCGGCAACCGGCTGGCGGACGGCGAGCCGGTCACCGTGTATCCCGGCGATGTACCGTCACGGCTGCCGGAACCGTCCTTCTGGCGCGAGCAGGGATTCCACTTTGAACCGTTTCGGCCGCTGGAAATGCAGACGGACGCGCCGTTGCCGCATATCCGCCTGGATACGGTGATGGAATTTTTACTGGGAGACAAATTGCGATGAATGAACCGTTGAAACCCCGCATCACTTTCGACAATACGCCGGTGGCACCGGCCGATGGGCCGCTGCGGCCGTCGGTTGCCTTTGCCGACAGCGAGGCGCAACGTTTTATCCCGGCGGCAACGGCCGACGACGACGAACCGGATGACGGCGAGAGCGCCGAGCAGGTGGTCAGCGACGCGTTGCGCCCGCGCCGAAGCCTGTGGCGGAGGATGCTGGGTCTGGGCGTGGCGCTGTTTGGCCTTAGCGCGCTGGCGCAGGGCGGGCGTTCGCTGTATCAGGCCTGGATGAGTCAGGACTGGATTGCGCTCGGCGGCGTGGCGGCGGGCACCCTGATTGTCGGCGCCGGCGTCGGAGCGCTGGCGGTCGAGTGGCGCCGGTTGTATCGGTTGCGCCAGCGGGCGGAAACGCGCGATCGGGCGCGGGAATTGCTCAACAGCCACGGTACGGGCAGCGCCCGCGTCTTTTGTGAGAATCTGGCCCGTCAGGCCGGGTTGGATGTCGGACATCCGGCGCTGCAACGCTGGCAGGCGTCGCTGCACGATACTCACAACGATCGTGAAGTCACCGAGTTGTACGCTCATATGGTGCAACCGGTGCTGGACGCCCGGGCGCGCCGCGAGATCAGCCGCTCCGCCGCCGAGTCGGCGCTGATGATTGCCGTCAGCCCGCTGGCGCTGGTAGACATGGCGTTCATCGCCTGGCGCAATCTGCGGCTGGTCAATCGCATTGCGCGGTTGTACGGCATCGAACTGGGCTATTTCAGCCGTATTCGCCTGTTCCGGCTGGTGCTGCTGAATGTGGCGTTTGCCGGCGCCAGCGAGCTGGTGCGGGAAATCGGTATGGACTGGATGTCTCAGGATTTGGCGGCGCGGCTGTCGGCGCGCGCGGCGCAAGGGCTGGGCGCCGGTCTACTGACCGCGCGGCTGGGTATTCGCGCTATGGAGCTGTGTCGCCCGCTGCCGTGGCTGGATGACAAACCCCGGCTGGGGGATTTCCGGCGTGAGCTAATTGGCCGGATTCGGGTGAAAACGCCGTCATCGTCGTCTGGGGAGTAATGCCCGGCGCTTGGCATAAAAGCACCTCCACAGGTTGTGCGTTATGTAACCAGTCATATCGCCCGTCGATCGCCATCACACTGCGGATGGCGATAACATCTGGATAACATTCGTAAAGCCCCGATGCAGGATATTGCCGCCCGGTTGCACTTTAATATCCTGCAAATAATGTTATCGACAAACAATAACAAATGATAATTATTGCCGCTATGGTTTGCCAGAACGTTTACCAACGACAACCGACCATCAATCAGGGGCAATACCATGGACTCGACTTTCAGTGCGCGCAACGCGCCGACGGTTTACGACGTCAATCATCCTCTTCCTCTTCACTCGCTGGCGACGCGTATTGATGCCTTACCCTCATCGTGGGGATTGTGGCGTTTCATCATCCTGCTGTCGCTGGGCGGCTTCTTTGAACTTTACGACCTGTTTCAGACGGCTTACATCAGCACCGGGCTGATTGGGGAGAAGATTTTCCACACCGGAAAGGAGGGATTGTTCGGCGTGTCGGATCAGGCTACGTTTGCGTCCGCCACCTTTTTCGGCCTGTTTATCGGCGCCAGCCTGCTAGCGCCGCAGGCGGATCGACTCGGGCGTCGCGCCGCTTTCATGTTTGCGCTGGCGTGGTATGGCGCGTTCTCGCTGTTGATGGCGTTCCAGACGCAGGCGGAATGGGTGATCCTCTGCCGCTTGCTGGTGGGGATTGGTTTGGGGGTAGAGCTGGTGACCATCGATACTTATCTATCCGAATGGGCGCCGACTCACCTGCGTAGCCAGGCGTTTGCGCTGGCGTTCTTCATGCAGTTTCTGTCGGTGCCGACGGTGGCGCTGATGTCCTGGTGGCTGGTGCCGCAGACGTTCTGGGGGCTATCCGGCTGGCGTTATGTGGTGATCATCGGCGCGGTATGCTCGCTGGTGGTGTGGCTGCTGCGCCGTAATCTGGTGGAGTCGGCGCGTTGGCTGGCATCGCGCGGACGCTACCGGGAAGCGGAAAAGGTGATGACCGCGATGGAGCACCGCTGCGGCGTACCGCCGGGTAAGGCGCTGGAGCCGCAGACGAAGATTACGCTGCCGTCGCGCGGTCGATTTCTTGATATCTGGTCAGTGCGCTATCGCCGCCGCACCCTGATGCTGGTGGTCATGAATATCTTTCAGGCTATCGGGTTCTTCGGTTTTGGCAACTGGCTGCCGGCGCTGCTGGCGGGACGGGGCGCGACCGTGACCCACAGCCTGCTGTACGCGTTTTTCATTACGCTGGCCTACCCGCTGGGGTCGCTGCTGTGCAGTTGGTACGCCGGCAAACTCGAAAACAAGTGGCAAATCGTGTTGTCGTCGCTGATGACGGTGGTGTGCGGCACGCTGTTTGCCTTTCAGACGCAACCGCTGTGGTTGATTGTCTGTGGTTTTCTGATCACCTATTCCAACGCCTGGCTGACCATCAGCTATCACGCCTATCAGACCGAGGTTTTCCCCACGGCGATCCGCGCCCGCGGCGTGGGTTTCTGTTACTCCTTCAGCCGCCTGTCCACGGCGCTCAGCAGTATCGTCATCGGTTTGATTCTGCAACATTACGACACCAGCGGCGTGCTGGCGTTCATCATCATCAGCATGTTGACCGTGGTGGTGACGGTCGGCGTGTTCGGTCCGCGGACCCGCGGCGTCCGGCTGGAAAATATCTGATATCGGGGGAAAATGCTGTTCCTGCAGCCATAAAATGAATGGGTTGCGGCTTAAAAACAGCGGGGGTTTTGATATAGCCCGCATTCCGCTGCCACGAAGCATGCTTATCTATAAGTAGGTATAAAACCTAAGTAGGGATAAAACCTAAGCAGGGATAAACCCAGGCAGGGATAACCCGGTGGGTGAATCGCGGCCAGATCGCTCAGGCGATGACCGATACTGCCGATAACCAGAAGATGGATGTTCTTTTTTTTCCTCTGGCTGGAAGGATACTTATGATGCTTCGTGGCAACAAACTCCTGTTGGCTGGCGCGCTCGGTGCGCTGGTGACGGCAGGTTCCGCTCAGGCGCAGTGGATCATGACGCCGACTGACGCCCAGCGCTTCGCTCAGGCCAGCTTTCCTGAATACCTCGACGGCTTGACGCTCAGCAACGATACCGACGTGGCGGCGGATATTCAGCGCAACCTCAACTGGCTGGACAAGGCTTTTCAGAAGCGGGGATTTACCACCCAGCAACTGGCCAATGGCGCGCACCCGATGCTGTATGCCGAGCTGGGGCCGATGCAACCCAACCGCCCGACCGTGCTGTTCCTGATGCACTTTGATGGTCAGTCGGCCAGCGCGTCCGAATGGAGCACCGACCCTTGGAAACCGACGCTGAAAATCAAGGATTCACGCGGTATCTGGGTGCCGCAACCCAACGAACGGCTGATGCAGCCGGGGCTGGATCCGGAATGGCGCGTGTTCGGGCGCTCGGCCTCGGACGGCAAAGGGGTCATCTCCCTGTTCCTGACCGCGGTGGATGCGCTGAAAAGCGCCAATACCGCCACCACGGTGAATATCAAGGTGCTGCTCGATTCGGAAGAGGAGCGTGGTTCGCCGCACCTGGCCGCGGTGGTCAATCAGAACGCCGCCCGGCTGAAAAATGACGGCGTGGTGATTTTTAACGGCGCAGTGAACACCAATAATGTGCCGGTGCTCACGTTTGGCTATCGCGGGTCGATACAGGTGGACATGACGGTGTTCGGTCCCGACCCGGCGGCCCACAGCGGCGCGTTCGGCAATGTGATCGTCAATCCGGTGCAACAGCTGGCGAGCCTGCTGGCTGGAATCAAAGACGCCAACGGTCGGGTGACGTTGCCGGGGTTTTATGACCGAGTCAAAATCTCCGATGACGAACGCAAACAGCTGGCCGCGCAGGCGCCGCAGCCGGGCACCATCGAAAGCCGCTACGGGGTGACCCAACTGGAAAAAATGGCGCCCAACCCGGTGGAAGCGGTGCAGTATCCGTCGCTGGACGTCATCGGTCTGAAGGCGGGCGATACCGGCCGCAAAGCCATCTACGCCATTCCGTCGACCGCGACCGCCAGCATCAACATTCGTACGGTGCCGGAAACCTCGCCCGATTACCTGTATGACCTGCTGAAAAGGTATGTAACCGCCAACGGTTTCTATATCGTGCGTTCCGACTCGCCCTCGCTGCAGGAGCGTAATCACAACCCCAAACTGATTTCGATGAGCATGATGACGTCGTCCGGTAGTTCGTTTGCCGTGCGTACGCAACTGGCGTCGCCGTTGGCGAAATGGGCGCAGGCCGGCGTGAAAGCGCCGCTTAAAGGCGATCCGGAGAAGAATCGTATGCTGGGGGTGTCGCCGCCGATCAACGGTGCGCTGGCCGCGCTGAAAAGCGCCTTTGCCGTGGTGTCGCTGGTAAATGCGGACAATAACGCCTACAGCAGCGACGAAAATATGCGCATCGGCAACTACATCGACGGTATCCGCATTATGGTGTCGATGATGACCACGCCGTTCCCGGAAGAGGAAAAAACCAAGTAAATTCGCTTTTCGGTTGCCGGGGTGTCAACTTTTGCTGACACCCCACTTCATCCGGTGGCGGTGAAAGGGTATGATGCAGCTCTCGTCCCTGCCGCACCTGATGAAGAAGGTTTTATTGATGCGTCTGGAAGTATTTTGTGAAGACCGGATTGGTCTGACTCGTGAGCTGCTCGATCTGCTGGTGCTGCGACATATCGACCTGCGCGGTATCGAAATTGATCCGACGGGTCGGATCTACCTCAATTTTACCACCCTCGGTTTTGATGCGTTCCGTGAGCTGATGACGGAGATTCGCCGCATTCCGGGCGTCAGCGATGTACGCACCGTGGCGTTTATGCCGTCCGAGCGGGAGCATCGGGCGCTGAACGCGCTGCTGGAATCGATGCCGGAGCCGGTGTTGTCGTTCGATCTCAAAGGCAAAGTGGAATTGGTCAACGCCGCCGCGCTCAGCCTGTTTGAGCTGACGCAGGAAAAAGCCCGCGCCCTTAACGTCAGCCAGTTGCTGAACGATTACCACTTTTCCCGTTGGCAGGAGCAGGGCGGCCAGCCGGAAACCACCCGCGTGGTGATCCGCGGGCAGGATTTTCTGCAGGAAGTGACGCCGGTTCATCTGGAAGACGATAAAGGCAAATCTACCGTCGCCGGCGCGCTGGTGACATTGAAGTCGGCAGCGCGCATGGGCCGTCAGTTACAGGACACGCCAGTCAACGACGAACGGGAATTCGACCATATTGTGGCGGTCAGTCCGCGTATGCGTCAGGTGGTGGAGCAGGCGCGCAAGCTGGCGATGCTGGACGCGCCGTTGCTGCTGGTGGGGGAAACCGGCACCGGCAAGGACATGCTGGCCCGCGCCTGTCATTTGCGCAGCCGCCGCGGCAAGCAGCCGTTTCTGGCGCTCAACTGCGCCGCACTGCCGGATGACGTGATGGAAAGCGAGCTTTACGGCCACGCGCCGGGCGCCTATCCCAACGCGCTGGAAGGCAAGAAAGGCTTTTTCGAGCAGGCTAACGGCGGTTCGGTGCTGTTGGACGAAGTCGGCGAAATGTCGCCGCAGATGCAAACCAAACTGCTGCGTTTTCTCAATGACGGCACCTTCCGCCGGGTGGGTGAAGAACACGAGGTGCACGTGGATGTGCGCGTGATCTGCGCCACGCAGAAAAACATGCAGGATCTGGTGCAGCGCGGTCTGTTTCGGGAAGATCTCTATTACCGCCTGAACGTGCTGACGTTGCAACTGCCGCCGCTGCGCGAGTGCCCGGCGGATGTAATGCCGCTGGTGGAGCTGTTCGTGGCCCGTTTTGCCGATGAGCAAGGGATCGCGCGTCCCCACATCGCGCAGGAAGTGCGTAATCTGTTGCCCCAATACGGTTGGCCGGGCAACGTGCGTCAGCTGAAAAACACCATCTATCGGGCGCTGGCGCAGCTGGAAGGGGACGAACTACGCCTGCGCGATATCGACCTGCCTGCCTTCCAGCCGGAAATCGTCCACAACGACGATTTGCTGGAAGGGTCGTTGGATGACATCAGCAAACGGTTTGAGCGTTCAGTATTAACCCGCCTTTATCAGACCTACCCCAGCACCCGCAAGCTAGCCAAACGGCTCGGCGTGTCTCATACCGCCATCGCCAATAAATTGCGGGAATATGGCCTGAGCAGCCGCAAAGGTGGGGATGAGGACGAGTAATTCTGATGAAAGTGAAAAAGCGGATGGTGTGCCATCCGTTTTTTACTACTGTATTAGTTCATACTTGGGCTGGCAGTGTTATGAGGTGAATAATGGTAAAAATTGGCTGTTTGGTTTGAGCGAGGAGCGGATGTTCATACGAGCCGCCATAACGCTTATGGACTGTAGCATCATTAATTTTCCAGAACGACGAGATATCATTTCCGCAACTGGAGAACCATTTCTATACAGTCACAAACTGACGGTTAATATTCAGTGTGCTTGCTGAGATTACTAAATGCTTAAAGGAATTTATATTTTTGCCGATAAGTATTTTCATCAAATGAAAAGTGACCATGGAACAAAAATACGGAAAAATATTATTTAAGGCGCAATGGAAACATAATGAACTGGTTGTGAAAATGGCATTTCAGTAAGTAAGGAAATAGTAATGAAGAAATTAATTGAGCTTGGTTTTATTTTGATTTTCGCATTTTTCATTTCAGGATGCAATACGCTTTTGAAACCTAATAAATTATATCGCTCTGATATTCACAAAAAAATTTATAACGAAGATAAACGTGTTTTTTTCGATTATAAAAATTATTCTGGGCCGATCCTTGCGGTAGGGTATGATAAGAGTACTGGGCTCGTGATGGAGGTTGGTCAAGGATGGCATTGGATTGGACGAACAGGTTGGGTAACGAAAGAAAACTATAGTACAAAAATGCTGCCTTTCATTAAATTCCTGGAATGGTGTGGCTCACCAAAAAAAGAGCAGGAATCACTGAGGTTAAAATATAATAGTGAAGATGTTATCAAAGATGCTGATGTTGAATTCCGCTACTTCAATGATGGTTCGCCTGCATTTGTTGACCTCGCATATTCACGTACGTCGACTTTAGAAAATATGCTGTTTGACCGTAGTTCAGACTACTACACTATGAAGGATGTTAATAATATGGTAAAGATGGTTAATGATACTTTAGAAATTAAATGAGACCATGAGTGAGGATATTTAAGCTTATCTCAGGTGACTCGGTAAATTAAGTATAACCAACACCATGTTAATTAACAGCTTGTGAAGTCGTTCGGAAAAGCCATTCTTCGGGGAGGTTTTTCACGTTTTAGTCCGTCAATAAGCCGATTGCCCCGTGGGCGGCAATCGCTGCGTAGAATATAGCGTATGGTGTGCAGGCACGCTATGGCGTATCAGGTCGGGCCGATGGTAAAATCAACGCAAGTTTTCGTCGCTACGGTTTCCCACGGACGCAGGCTGATTTAGCGATCCCTGCCTTGGGCTTGGCGTATGTCCCTGTAGAGCTGTTGCTTATGATTTAGAGCGTGGTGTACTTATCAGGGCCTTGAGGGATTATTCATTTATTACCTTCATCGCAATGTGTCACCCGCGCTGAGAATAGTTATTGAAACATTGAAAATTGATGGATGACGAAGGGTATTATCGCCATTCATTGAGACGTTGTAATCTGAGTCATGTCCGTTCGTGGCACACAGCGGACCTCTAATTAGGCATAGCTCAGAGCAGTAAAAATGTCAGGTCAGGTATGCGTCAATACCGATAAAGTCAATGAACCAGCACATCCCCCGGAATCAGCGAATACAAGGCCGCCGTTACCGGCTGGTCGCGAATAATAATCCGGTTGCGCAGCAATCCTTCGAAATGCGCGCCCACTTTTTCCGCCACCCGGCGGCTGGCGTGGTTTTCTTCCGCCGCGACGATTTCCAGCCGGGTCAGCCCCAGCGTGCCGAAACCGAACGGCACGATTTCCCGCACTGCTTCAGGAATCAATCCTTGTCCCTGCGCCGACTGGCGTACCCAGTAGCCGACATTACCGAGGCGATAGGCTTTGTTGATGCTGTTGATGGCGATGGTGCCGAGCAGGCGCCCGGCGGTGCGGTCGGTGATAGCCAGATCAAACGCCTCGCCCTCGTGGCGTTGCTGTTCACAACAGGCTATCCAGTCCTGCGCCATCGGCAGATCGTAATCGGACATGCACCAGGGCAGCCAGCGCCCTACGGTTTCCTGCGATTCATGTATGGCGTCAAGCAGCGCGGCGGCATCGGAGGGGACAAACGGGCGCAGGCACAGGCGGGCGGTCAGTAACGGAAACATATCTCCTCCAAAAGCGACAATGGCAGATACAGGATGATACAAATGATAATGCAACAGTTTTCCGCCTCACGCTATTGTCATGATGGCTCGCCTGAATAACGAGGGAGGACAGGGTGGTGCGTTTGAACAACTGGCTACGGATCACGGTTGGCGGGCTGGCGCTGTGCGCCGTACTGGCGGCGGCGATCGCCATCGCCGTGTGGATGCTGTTGCGTCAGAGTTTGCCCCAGTTGGATGGCGAGCTGGGCGTGCCGGGGCTACATACGCCGGTGACGGTGGAGCGAGACGACGCCGGCGTGCCGATCATCCGGGCTGGCGACCGTCTGTCCGCCGCGTTCGCGCTAGGGTTTGTCCATGCGCAGGATCGCTTTTTCCAGATGGATTTGCTCCGGCGCAGCGCGTCAGGGGAACTGGCGGCGTTAGTCGGCGCGGCGGCGTTGCCGATGGACCGCCAGCGCCGGTTGTTTTTGCTGCGCCGACAGGTTTCCGGACGCTGGCAACAACTGCCCGTCGACCAGCAGCAGATCCTGCGTAGCTATGCCGACGGCGTGAATGCCGGGTTGCATAGCCTGAAAACACGGCCGTTCGAATACTGGCTGCTGCGTGTTGAACCGCAAGTCTGGCTGCCGGAAGACACCCTGCTGACGATTGCCGCGATGTATTTTGATCTGCAGGATAATCAGTTCGGCCGCGAATACGCCCGCGGCTGGATTGCCAGCCAGAGCACGCCGGAGCAGGCCGACTTTCTGTTGCCGGACGCCAGCGTGTGGGATGCGCCGTTGGTGGGGCAGTTGCCGCCAGCGCCGGCGTTGCCTGCCGCGCCGCCTGAGTGGTGGGGGCAGCAGAACAGTGCGGCGTTTGCTCCCGGCGGTGCCGACGAACAAGCTAAAGGCAGCAACGGTTGGCTGGTGCGTACGCCGGAGCGAGCGATACTGGCGAACGACATGCATCTTGGGTTGCGTTTGCCAACGGTGTGGTATCGCGCACAGCTTATCTATCCGACGGAAGACGGAACGCTGCGCCTGACCGGGCTCTCTCTGCCCGGCGCGCCCGCCATCGTCAGCGGCAGCAATGAGCATATCGCCTGGGGTTTTACCAATAGTTACGCCGATACCTTCGACTGGGTGAAACTGAATCGCGCCGAGGGCAATCCGCATCTGGTGCAGGAAACGCTGGCGGTCAGTCATGGCGAGTCGCAGTCAATGACGGTGCAAACCAGCGACTGGGGACCGATTGTCGAAACCGGGCAAGGGCGCATGGCGATGCACTGGGTGTTGCAGTTGCCGGGCTCGCTGGATCTGTCGTTGATGGCGCTGGCGGAAACCCGCACGGTGCCGGAGGCGCTGACTACCGGGCAACGAACCGGCCTGCCGGTGCAAAATCTGCTGGTGGCCGACAGTCACGGGCACATCGGCTGGACGCTGGCCGGAGTGCTGCCGGACCGGCTGATGCCCGGCGTACAGAACAGTTTTCCGCTGACGAGCGTGCTGCAGGCGCGCTGGCGTGACACGGCGCTGCCGCCCGCATCCCATCCTCAACTGGTCGACCCGCCGCAAGGGGTGATTGTGACCGCCAACAACCGCTTGCTGTTTGATGAGCAAGGGGACATCGTCGGGGATGGCGGCGCCGACCCTGGCGTACGCGCGTCGGCGATTCATCAGGCGCTGGGCGACGTCAGGCAGCCGGATATCGCCGCGATGCACCGCATCCAGTTGGACAACCGTGCGCTGCTGGCGGCGAGCTGGCGCGACCGGCTGCTCGATTGCCTGAATGCCTCCGCCCCGGACGTTATCGCGGGTCAGTCGACAATCAACCTGTTATTGCAACAATGGAACGGGCAGGCGGCGGCCGACTCAACGGCTTATCTGTTGCTGAGCCGCTGGCGCGAGACGCTGTACCAGCGGTTGTTCGGCACGCTGGATCAGCAACTGGCGCAGGCGTGGCCGGAAGCCAGCTACCGTGCCGCTAATCCACGCTGGGATGTGACGGTGCAACAACTGATGCATGATGAAGCACGCCAGTGGGTGCCCGCGCCCGCTAAAGACTGGTGTCAGTTCTCGTTGCAACAGCTGGCGACGGTATGGCGGGAGAACGGGGAGGGCAGCCGTAAATGGGGGGACGTTAACCAGAGCCGCATCGCTCACCCGCTGGCCTCGTCGCTGCCGCTGCTGGGCCATCTGCTGCGGGTGCCGGCGGAACCGCTCTCCGGAGACAATCATGTACCGCATGTTAATCGCCCAACGTTCGGCGCTTCGGAACGGCTGGTGATTTCGCCGGGCGATGAAGCCAACGCGACCCTAAGCCTGCCGGGCGGGCAGAGCGGTAATCCGCTCAGTCGCTGGTGGCTGGATGGGTATCGCCGCTGGATGAGCGAGGCGCTGACGCCGCTGCTGCCGGGCGTCGGCTCCAGCCGGCTGGAACTAAAACCGGCCTCCGCCCAGCCTTAAGGCGGCATCATAAGAGCCTATCCCATACGGCTATTTCACTTGCCATTTTGGCTCTGGGCAGTGCTCGAAATCCTCACGTACTACGTGTACGCTCCGGGTTCTGCGCGCTGCCAGTGTTTAAACTGGCTGCGCCAATAACGCCTACTGGGATAGGCTCTAAATCGCGGGGCGCAATCTGGCTTGTCTGAGGCTGTTCGCCGGGCGGCGGCAACTGCGCGAGTTGCGCCAGCCGCGCATTGTCCTGCTCGCTGGCAGGCATGTAAACCAGCATCCGGTCACCGTTGCGGGATGCGCTCCACCAGTTGATCTGACGCAGGGTGAAAATACCCAGCGTTGGATGACGAAAGCGCTTGATCTTGTCATCCACGCCTTGAATCTCGTAGCGCTGGTACCACAACTGGCGAAACTCTTCAGACGCGCTCAGGTAGCGCTGCAATTGTGCCTCCCACAGCGGTTCGTCCGCGTGTTCCGTCATCTGCGCCCGAAACATCGCCACCAGATTGGGTAACAGCTCGTGCTGATCCACCAGCCGTTCCCGCCAGTTCGGGTGGGTGAGCGCCAGCCAGATACAGTTGCGATCTTCCGGCGCCATCTGATGCAGGTCGATATCCAGCAACCGACACCAGGCGAGGTTAAACCCCAGAACGGTAAAGCGGGCGTTGACGATCACCGCCGGAAACGGGTTGAGCTGATCGAGGATACGCTGGCTATCGGCGCTGATTTTCTCGCAACTGGCCTGTGCGGCCGGGGAGAACGGCAGCCCCGCCAGCATAAACAGATGCCGGGTTTCCGCTTCGTTGAACTGCAGGGCTTTGGCAATGGCGGTCAGCGTTTTGGCGGAGGCGCGGATTTCCCGCCCTTGTTCCAGCCAGGTGTACCAGGTAATGCCCACGTCCGCCAGCAGCGCCACATCTTCGCGGCGTAGCCCCGGCGTACGCCGTTTACGAGGTAGCGACAGGCCCAGACGCAGTGGATCGAGGCTTTCACGTCGTGCGCGCAAAAACGCGCCCAGCCGTTTGCGGTTATCCGGTTGCAACGGTGTAACACGGGTGTCGGCCTGTGGGGTGGGTATCGTCATGACCATAGCGCGAGCCTCCGGATAACGCGGTGAATCGTTACAGACAGGTAGTTTTTATACCAGGATAAACAGGAACTGGTACCCGTTTAAATTATCGATAATGCTAACTGCCTCACAGAATTAGCACAATGGGTACATCGATGAAACAGGTTTCACTTTCACAGGGGCTCACCGGCATCGGCCTGATGGTGTTGCTGACCGGCCAACTGCTGCCGATGATCGATTTTTCGATCGTTAACGTGGCGCTGGAAGCGATCGCCCATTCACTTTCCGCCAGCCCGGCTGAACTGGAACTGGTGGTGTCGGTTTATGGCGTGGCATTTGCCGTATCGCTGGCGATGGGCGGCCGGCTGGGTGATAACCTGGGTCGCCGCCAGGTGTTCATTGCCGGCGTGGCGCTGTTCGGCGTGGCTTCACTGTTGTGCGGCATCGCTCAGGCGGTATGGGTGTTGCTGGCGGCCCGAGCGTTGCAGGGGATTGGCGCCGCGCTGGTGGTGCCGCAGATTCTGGCGACCATTCATGTCTGCCTGCGCGGGCGCGAGCATGCCCGCGCTCTGGGTTTTTATAGCGCCATCGGCGGACTGGCCTTCGTGGTCGGGCAGGTACTGGGCGGCTTTCTGATTCAACTGGACATCGCCGGTTATGGCTGGCGCAGTGTGTTTCTGGTCAATCTGCCGGTCTGCCTGCTGGTGCTGCTGTTGGCGCCGTCGCGTCTGCCGGACACCCGCGGCGAAAAACCGGTGGCGCTGGATATGCCCGGTACGGTGCTGCTGTCGCTAATGCTGGCTAGCCTGCTGTTCCCGCTGGCCTTGGGTCCAATCTGGCACTGGCCGTGGTTCTGCGTTGCGGTACTGCTGAGCAGTCTGGTGTGGTTTGCGCTGCTGTGGCGGGTGGAGCGTCGTCAGCCGGCGCCGTTGCTGCCGCCTGCGCTGTTTCGGCTGCCGGGGATCCGCTTCGGTTTGTTGCTGGCGCTGCTGTTTTTCTCCAGTTGGAGCGGCTTTATGTTTGCCGTTGCCTACACCCTGCAATCCGGCGCCGGTTTTACCCCGCTGCAGTCGGGCAACAGTTTTATCGGACTGGGGCTGTCCTATTTTGTTGCGTCGCTGTTCAGCGGCCGTCTCACCACCCGCATTGGCAATATAGGGGCGTTGCTGACCGGATGCGCCATCCAGATGAGCGGACTGGCGCTGCTGATGGCGTCGCTGGCGTGGCGCTGGCCGGTGTCGGTGCTGCAATTGCTGCCCGCGACCATGATGATTGGCTTTGGTCAGGCGTTTATCGTCAGCAGCTTTTATCGCATTGGGCTGTCTGATGTGCAGACGCATCAGGCCGGCGCGGGCAGCGCGCTGCTTTCCACCATGCAACAGGCGTCGCTGGGGCTGGGGCCCATTGTGCTGGGTACGGTGCTGGTGCAGGTGCTGCATACCAGCGGCGGAAATTTTGCCAGCGCGCTGATTGCTACGCTGATGGCGGAATGGGGACTGATGCTGGTATTGGTGTTGTGCGCGTTACGCAACCGGCTGACGCTGGCGCACCCACGATCAGTGGCCTGAGGGAGATAACGGCGGCAAGGCGGTTTGGATAAAAAAATGCCAGTCGGTCGACTGGCATGGTTAACGCGGATATTGAGGACCGAACTTATTTCAGTACGGCGATAGCTGCGTCGTAGTCTGGTTCGGTGGTGATTTCGTTCACCAGTTCGCTGTGCAGCACGTTGTCGTTTTCGTCCAGCACCACGACGGCGCGTGCAGTCAGACCTTTCAGCGCGCCTTCGGCAATCGCCACACCGTAGTTTTCCTTGAATTCGGCGCCGCGCAGGGTGGACAGCACCACCACATTGTTCAGGCCTTCAGCGCCGCAGAAGCGGGACTGGGCGAACGGCAGGTCGGCGGAGATGCAAAGTACAACGGTATTATCCAGGCTGGATGCCAGCTGATTGAATTTACGCACGGACGCGGCGCACACGCCGGTATCGATGCTCGGGAAAATGTTCAGGACTTTGCGCTTGCCTGCGTAGTGGCTCAGCGCCACGTCAGAGAGGTCTTTGGCAACCAGTGAAAACGCCGGTGCTTTACCGCCGGCCGCCGGGAAAGATCCTGCTACCGGCACCGGGTTACCCTGGAAATGTACATTTGTTGACATGCTTACGTCCTTCATTACAGGTGATTAACATGTCGATCAGTGTAGGGCAACATGATCAACATTGGTATAAAAAATTATGGGTCAGCAGCCGGGTCAGGGCGGTCAGATAGCGGTGATTGGCGCTGTCGGCGGCAATCACCGGCAACTCGGCGGTGATGCAGTGCAAGTGGCGCTCGGCACACCAACTGCCAAATGAACCCGGCGTTGGGTATCCCACGCTGTCGACCAGAGGCAGCGCGAATTCACACGCCAGCCAGCCGCCCAGCTCGGAACGTTGGGGATCGTCGATGCAGGCCAGCGGTTCATGAAAGGACACCACCCACGGCGGCGCCAACTGGTCGATCAGGCGGCACAACGCCTGGGTTTCCGGCTCGGAGCCGGGGCTATCGCCGGTGGAGAGCTGTACGTCGCGCACCGGGGTGTCTTCGCTCCAGCGATAGAGGGTGCCGTTCGGCTGCCAGTTGGTCGCCGGGAAATTACGGTTGAGATCAACACCGCCGGCATTGGCGCGCAGGCCCAACTGACAGCCATCCGGGTTGACCGCCAGCACCACATGATGAGCCCGGCTGCCCGGCGGTAGCGTACGCAACGCGCAGGAGAGCGCCACCACCGATGCAGTTTCGTCGCCGTGCGTGCCGGCGAGGATCAAGCCGCTGTGTTTCCCTTCCACTTCCGCCGGGAACCACAGCAGCGGCGCCCCCAGTCGTGAACGGCCATATTCCCGGCCCGGCGCAGCGAAGAACCCGCGTTCGGTACGGGGGCGATGAAGAAACTCGGCGTCTGTCATGGCGGTATCCTGAACAATAGTCGGCAGTGTTTTGCCTGATGATAACAAAAAATCCATGCTGGCCGTGGGAGCATGCCCGAAATCGCGGGACGCTCCGCAAACCGGTATCGCGCCACTGGCTGGAAGGGCAGGTTTGAGACTATGATAACTTCCAGCCTGATAACGATTTTTTCAGTAGATATGCCCTAAATGCTCTGGGGCGCCGGGCAGCTTGCGCGCCCGCAACCTGAAGTATGCCGGGTATAGACGGATTCTTTTTTGGACCGGTGATGATCGCGTACCGCTTTCCGGGCGCAGAGATGACTCCCGGTCGTTCCTGAATCCCTCCCGCGGTGTCGATTTGATGCGGCGGGCTGGCGAAGGCAGGGCCTCTTTGGTTTAAGGACACAACATGCAATTTCGTTATTCCGCAGTTTCCGTGGGCGTGGTTTCCGCCGTGCTGATGATAGCCTTGATAACCCCGGCGGGCGCGGCGCAGGTTCCTCCCGGCGCCGTTCTGGCGGACCGACAGGAGATCGTCCGTCATATCAAGGATGAACCGGCTTCGCTGGACCCGATTAAAGCGGTTGGTTTGCCGGAGATTCAGGTGATTCGCGACCTGTTCGAAGGGCTGGTGAATCAGGACGCGCAGGGTAACCCGATTCCCGGCGTCGCCCAGCGCTGGCAGACTAACGATAACCGCATCTTCATTTTTACTCTGCGCCCTGATGCGCGCTGGTCGAACGGCGATCCGGTCACCGCTAAAGATTTTGTCTACAGCTGGCGGCGACTGGCGACGCCGCAAAATACCTCGCCGTTTAGCTGGTTCATCCGGCTGGCGGGGATCGTCAATGCTGATGATATCCTGTCCGGCAAGCTGCCCGCCGACAAGCTGGGCGTCATTGCGGTTGACGATCACACGTTAAAGGTGCAACTGAGTAAGCCGGTGCCTTATTTCATCAGCCTGATGGCTAATTTCAGCCTTTATCCGGTGCATCAGGCCACGGTGGAAAAGTACGGCAATGAGTGGATCAAACCGGGCAATCTGGTGGGTAACGGCGCCTTCGTGCTCAAAGATCGGGTGGTCAATGAAAAACTGGTGCTGGTGCCGAATAGCCATTACTGGGATCACGCCAATACCCGGCTGACGCAGGTCACCTTTGTGCCGATCAATCAGGAATCCAACGCCACCAAGCGCTATCAGGCCGGTGATATCGACATCACCGAGTCGTTTCCCAAGAATCAGTACCAGAAACTGCTGAAGGATCTGCCGGGGCAGATCTTTACCCCGGACCAGCTCGGTACTTACTACTATGCGTTTAACACGCAGCGCGCGCCGACCAACGACGTGCGGGTACGCAAGGCGCTGTCTTATGCCATCGACCGTAAGATTATCGCCGGGAAAGTGTTGGGAACCGGCGAGAAACCGGCCTATCGCTTTACGCCGGATGTCACCGCCGGGTTCAAACCGCAACCGGGGCAACTGCAGCAGTATTCGCAGGCCGAACTGGATATGCAGGCCAAAGCGTTGATGGCGGCGGCCGGGTATGGTCCGTCCAAACCGCTGAAACTGACGCTGCTGTACAATACGCAGGAAGTGCATCAAAAAATCGCCATCGCCGTTGCGTCGATGTGGAAAACCAAGCTCGGCGTAGACGTGAAATTGGTGAATCAGGAATGGAAAACCTACATCGACAGCCGCAATACGGGGAATTTTGATGTCATACGCGCCTCCTGGGTCGGCGATTACAACGAGCCGTCTACCTTCCTGTCGCTGCTGACCGCCAGTCATAGCGGCAATATCGCCCGTTTCAACAACGCCGATTATGATCGACTGATGGCGGATACCGCCGGGCAGACTGACCGAAAGATATTGACCGAGGATTACAACCGCGCCGAGCAGATTTTGGCGGAGCAGGCGCCAATTGCGCCGATTTACCAGTACACCAACGGGCGGTTGATTAAACCCTGGGTGAAAGGGTATCCCATCACTAACCCTGAGGATGTTGCCTACAGTCAGACGCTCTATATTTTGAAACACTGACTGGCGGGCTTTCATACCGTTTGTTGCACACGGTGTTGCGCCCGCCACTCCGCCCAGGCACGGTGCAGCGGAGGATGCATCCCTTTCCGATTGCAGTCATTGATGCAGGCAGTAAGATGGACGCCGTGTGCATAGAGGGAGATAACGTGTGGAAGTGACTGAAAATAAAGCTATCCGACACACCGGCGCCGTCTTTACCTGTCAGTTGGACGGCAAGGGAGGCATTCTGCCGCTGGTGGAGAGCGCTCTGGGCGAGGAAGCGGAGCTGCCTGCCTGGCTGCATCTTGATTCGACGCAACCGGCCAGCGTGCGCTGGCTGCATGAAACCACCCTGTTGCCGGATAGCGTACGTAACGCGCTGGCGGGGGAGAGTGCGCGTCCTCGTGTAGTACGGCTTGGCGAAGGCACGCTGGTGACCCTGCGCAGCATCAATTACAACCCTAATGCCCGGCCGGATGAGCTGGTGGCGATTCGGGTGTTTATCTCCGACCGCCTGATTGTTTCCACCCGGCGCCGTAAAGTGGCGGCGATTGATGAGGTGATGAGCGATCTGAAAGAGGGCAACGGCCCTGCCAACAGCGGCGACTGGATAGTGTCTATCGCCGAGGCGTTAACGGATCACACCAGTGAGTTCATTGATGAGCTGCACGAAAAAATCATCGATCTGGAAGATGCGTTGCTGGAACAGCGTATTCCGCCGCGCGGCGAACTGGCGCTGATTCGCAAACAACTGATTGTGTTACGTCGCTACATGACGCCGCAGCGTGATATTTTCTCGCGCTTGTCCGGCGAGAAGTTTGGCTGGATGCAGGATGACGACCGCCGCCGCATGCAGGAGATTGCCGAACGTCTCGGCCGCGGTCTGGAAGATCTGGACGCCAGTATCGCCCGTACGACAGTGATTGCCGATGAAATCACCACGCTGATGACCGACGCCATGAACCGGCGCACGTATACCATGTCGTTGCTGGCGATGGTTTTCCTGCCTACTACTTTTTTGACCGGGTTGTTTGGCGTCAATCTGGGCGGGATTCCGGGAGCCAACAGCGGCATCGGATTTGGCGTATTCTGCCTGATGTTGGTGTTGTTGGTCAGCGGCGTTGCCTGGTGGTTAAAACGCAGTAAATGGTTGTGAGTGGCATGGCGAAATTATTGCGTGGGATATCACACAACCGCCGGCGGCGATAAAAACCATTGTTAATATTGCGCAATATCAACATTTTTGGTCTATGTCTGCGGCACTATCCCTCTCGCAGGTGAATGCAACGTCAAGCGATGGGCGTTGCGCTCCATATTGTCTTACTTCCTTTTTTGAATTACTGCATAGCACAATTAATTCACACCATGCCGACGTTTTGTCGGCTTTTTTTTGCCCGCGATTCCGGCGCGCGCCATGCTTGAACGAGTGCCTATAGCGAGTCTGTGAATGTGGGAGTCTCGTCTGAACAGCCGTTTTTATCTGGAAAGACAGCATGACGGAGAGAGGGGACGTTGGCGGCCGTGAAGCCGCCGGTGAATTAACGAATCTCCAGTACGTTCAGTCGCTCCAGCGGGCGGGCGTTGTCTTCTTCATCCTCATCCGGCTGCCAGCCTACCGGCTGTGATGGCATGTCTTCACGGTCGAACGCCAGATCGCCGCCGTCCACCACCTCGCTGCCCTGACGAATCGATTTGAAATCGAACAGGTTGGTGTCGCACAGATGCGACGGCACCGCATTCTGCATGGCGCTGAACATGGTTTCGATTCGGCCGGGATAGCGTTTGTCCCAGTCACGCAGCATGTCCTTGATCACCTGGCGTTGCAGGTTGGGCTGCGAGCCGCACAGATTACACGGGATGATCGGGAACTGGCGCGCGTCGGCAAAACGTTCAATGTCTTTTTCACGGCAGTACGCCAGCGGGCGGATCACCACATGTTTACCGTCGTCGCTCACCAGTTTCGGCGGCATGCCTTTCAGTTTGCCGCCGTAGAACATATTCAGAAACAGCGTTTGCAGGATATCGTCACGGTGGTGGCCGAGCGCAATCTTGGTGGCGCCCAGTTCGGTGGCGGTGCGGTACAGAATGCCGCGGCGCAGGCGCGAGCAAAGCGAACAGGTGGTCTTGCCTTCCGGAATCTTCTCTTTGACGATGCCGTAGGTATTCTCTTCCACAATCTTGTACTCAACGCCGATGCTGTCCAGATACTGCGGCAGCACATGCTCCGGGAACCCCGGCTGCTTCTGGTCCAGGTTCACCGCCACCAGCGAGAAATTCACCGGCGCGCTTTGCTGCAGATTGCGCAGGATCTCCAGCATGGTATAGCTGTCTTTGCCGCCGGACAGGCACACCATGATCCGATCGCCGTCTTCGATCATATTGAAATCGGCGATCGCTTCACCTACGTTGCGACGCAGGCGCTTTTGCAATTTGTTGAGGTTGTACTGCTGCTTGGGTGTAACGGATTGATTTTCTGACATTTAACGGTAACTCGTGTTCATGGGGCCGGTGCTCCAGCATTGCTGGGGGCTAAGTGTACCATTAAGTGCGCGCCAGGGGAGTCTGGTGGTTCTATAAATGTGGTGATTGGTGTGATAATTGTGTTTTTTTCATTATTCTCCATGGGGAGAATTTGTTTTTATGGCTCGACCATTAAAGGCGTTTAATTAACGCCTTTAATGGTTTTAGTAGAATTAAATATTATTTAGGTGATAAGAATGGACTAATAAAAGCTTTGTTTTGCATGTCATCACTATAATCATTTGGCGTTGTGCCGTTAGTGTCAGGGTTTGCACTAATTTTTTTTGCTACTTTTTTTGCAGCACCAAGCCCGCCGATATGACCTGCTTTAAGAAGACCTGCAATTTGCTTCTGGTCCATTTTTAAAATTATTTCCTTTATATCTTTATCTTTCATTAATTGTGCATATAGCTTGTCAGTAACAGTTTTAAATGCTGCATCTTGTATTTCAGCACTGTTCGAATATTTCTCATAATTCAGACCATCCTTCCATGTTTTGGGGTCTTTCAGTAAATTAGTGAGATTGTTGTTTTTCGTCGCCCACATAAATTCAGCGGAAACTGTTACTCCATTTATCTCATATGATTTCTTATAATCAATACCATCCTTTTTCATTAAGTTGTGTAATTGTTCTGGAGTGATTTTTAATAATCCGCTTTCAATTAACCACCCGGCACCTGCCTGGTAGCGACCAAGGTATCCTGCTTTATTGGTGACGCTTAAATCACCACCAGAACTTTCTGTCGCTACCACCGATGTTATTAGTGCCCGAGTATGAGCATCGTCTAGCCCTTTAATATTCCCTGCCCGATATGCTTTCCCTGTCTCAATCGATTTTTTGAGAATAATTTCCTCTATTTCTTTATTTTTTCTATCTGTTGTTTTTTTATCTTTTGATTTGGGTTTAATAGCGGAGGTTTTTTTTGTTTTATTAGGGGAAGAAATGGATGTGGATGATTGATGAATTGATTTTTTCAATTTGGATGTGGGGTTCATTAGTTTGGTTTTTGTTGTGCTAGGATTGTCCTTATTACTTTGTGATGCTGTTGATTTGGCTGGAGTATATCCAGTGGTAATATTTGCATCAGTGCTATCAACTGGTGATTGATAGTTCTTTATAAAAACATTGCCAGCGGCCAGATCATTTTTGTATTTCAGTGCTGAAGTACCATTAGCATCCATGGCTCCTTCGATACCTTTGGCTGCTTTTCTGGCTCCACCAAGTCCACCAATATGCCGTGCTTTGAGAATACCAGCGATTTCATCCTGGCTCATCTTCGACGTAATGGTTCCTTCTTTGACTAATTGTTTATATGCCTTATCTGAGTTGGTTTTAAAGGCGGTATCTTGCACCTCGGCACTGGACAGATATTTTTCATAGTCCAGTCCATTCTTCCAGTTATTTTTGTTTTTCAGGAAGCGGGTCATACCGCCGGATTTTCCCCATTTATACTCATTGGTGAATCCGTCCGCTTTCATGGCGGCAATAACGGCATTTGCTCCACCTGCGATCAATCCGGCTTCAGCCAGCCAGCTTGCACCAGCCTGATAACGACCGATATATCCGGCTGAGTTACGTATGTCTAACTTGCCGCCTGCGCTTTCTGTTGCTGCGGTAGAGGCTACCAGTGCGCGGGTGTGGGCGTCATCCAGTCCCTCAATATTTCCCTGTTTATACGCCGCCCCTGTTGCGAGTGCTCGCTGAACCGTTCCTGTCTTACCTGATGAAATAGGTGTGCTGGCTTTTTGTGCCGGTGCGGTAGGGAGAGATATCGACTCTGTTGGGTTAGACGCTGGGACAATAGCTTTGGATTCTTTGGGGGTAACAGACTGAGCCGGTTTCAACAGTGATTGGGCTGTTAAACCATGAAGATTGCCCGCCAGCCGCGACAGCGGCGCTGCCATTCCGGACATCAGCTTGCTCAGCTGATTTCCAACTGCTGCATAGTCAGGAGCAAACGGTGGGATGGTCGGTTCCTGTGTAGCCTCGGGTTCCGCGGTAGAAGCGGCGGCAACAGATGCTGGTGCCGGGGCCGGAGACGGCAGGATGGGTTGCGGCGCGCTGGCGGTTGATGGCTGTGCCGGTGGTGCGGACGGCGCTGCGGTCGTTTCAGCGTGCGGCTTGTTAAATTTGGGCAGCGGCGGAACGGTTGCCGCCGGCGGTGTGGCTGGAGGCGTCGGCTGGCTGGCGGCAGAGGCAGGAGCGCCCGACAAGCCGGCTTGCGGTGCGGGCAAGCGAATATTGTCCAATCCGGCTGACGGGGCGTTGGGATAGCTCGATGCCGTGCCGTTGGCCGTAGCGGTATTTTGCCGGGAATGGGTCGTTATTTCTGTTTTCTTCGCAAAAGAGCGCGTTTTTTTTATCACGACGAAGAGTTGTTTCCGGGTGGTGTTATTTTTTTTCATAGGCGTTTAATAACAATATTATTTGACGTCAATCATGAAAATTAACGCCAATTGGATAAATGGGAGGCCGCTTCAGCGTTATTACGATCTGAAGTCGGGTATATTTCAGCGTCATGCAGAAGAACGATGGCGTTATATTATCGTTTGTGAGCGATTAAACTATTCAGGCGTGTTGGCTGGCGGCTCAGCAAACAGGTTGATGGATTTCAGGCGCAGGCTGGTGGGTGTCGATACGGATAAATATCCCCCGACTTGCCCCTTTTTCACTCCATCAACCCGCAGAATCGCTGCTATTCTGTGGACGCGACCCGTTGCCTGCGTGTGTGTTGTCTGGCAGGTCATGACAGAAAAACTGGCCCGGCCCCTGTTCGGGGTGAAACTGTTGGCAAAAAGAGAAAAATACCCATGAAGAGACTGTTCCTGGCCGTGGCGGCCACGGTGATGCTGTCAGGATGTTCTATATTCAGTACGAAAACAACGAGCCTGAACAGTACGTTTATCTCGCCGTATTACTTTTCCTACACCACCGCCCATGTGCTGCAGGACAATACCAACTGGGTAGATTCCGTTTACCTGACGGGTAACCCGGCGCGTTGGGATGAGATCCGCGGCACCTATAAGGCGGCGTTGCCGAAAATTACCCTCAACTATCGGGTTGAGTCGTCCGGCGGCGATTATCGGATTACCTATAACGGCATGGTGAATTATCTGCTGTCGGCGCGGCATGGCGTTGAAAACGGCAAGGATATGATTGAGGGTGAGAGTGTACGCCAGTTCATCATTCCGCAGCGTACTGCGGTGGTAAGCCGGGATAAGAAGGCGATGCTGACCCTGACGGATGACATTAAGGTTGACGTGTCGCTGACGGAGAAAGTCGAGACGCATTCGATCGAGGATCGCTAACCGGGCAACCGCGGCAATGGCATAAAGTCCGTGGCGATTTACCAGGCTTCTTGTCAGAAAACCGGCATCCCTGCCGGTTTTTTTACTGCTGATGACAGCGGAAGGTTGTTCAGAAGCTTTCCCAGTCCTGCTGGCTCTGGCGGTTTTTACTGTTGAGGGCTAGCCTGGCCTGGCTCAAGGCGGGAGCAGGGGGGCGACTGGCGGGCAGCGCCGTGTGCCGGGGTAATAACGGTTGATTATCCTGCGTCAACCGGAAATGACTCACCAGCGCTTCCAGTTGTATCGACTGCTCTTCCAGCGAACTGGCGGACGACGCGGACGCCGTCACCAGCGACGCGTTTTGCTGGGTGGTGGAGTCCAGTTCGCCGACTGCGCTGGCGATCTGCTCGATGCCGCGGCGCTGTTCATCGGACGCCGAGGCGATTTCACCGATGATGTCGTTGACGCGGGAGACCGAGAGCAGGATTTTTTGCATGGCGTCGCCGGCTTCCGCCGCCAGCACCGAGCCGGTATCAATGCGGGTAACGGATTCGGCGATCAGGCTGGCGATTTCACGGGCGGCCTGGGCGCTGCGCTGCGCCAGATTGCGCACCTCGCCGGCGACCACCGCGAAACCACGCCCTTGTTCGCCGGCGCGCGCCGCTTCCACCGCGGCATTAAGCGCCAGGATGTTGGTCTGAAAGGCGATGCTGTTGATGACGTCGGTGATATCGGAGATTTTTTTCGAACTGACGGCGATGTCATTCATGGTATTGACCACATTTTGCACCACGCCGCCGCCCGTGTGCGCGTCTCTGGATGCCTCCGCCGCGATTTGGCTGGCATGGCGGGCGTTGTCGGCGTTGTTTTTCACCGTTGAGGTCAGCTGTTCCATACTGGCGGCGGTCTGCACGACGGCGGCGGATTGCTGTTCGGTGCGGGACGACAGCTCGTGGTTACCGTGGGCGATTTGCGCCGCGGATGCCGCCACGCTGCCCACGCTGTCGCGGATGTTGCCGATCATCTGACGCAACCGTTCGTTCATGCCCGCCATCGCTGCGGTTAACTGGCCCAGCTCATCGTGACGGTCGGTTTCGATGTTGGCGGTCAGGTCGCCGCTGGCGATGCGTTCCGCCAACGCCAGATTGTGGGACACCGGCGCTGTAATCTGGCGGGTGATATAGCGCGATATCAGCAGGCCGAACAGCAGCGCCAGCAAGGCGAATGCGGAGGCACCGGTGATGGCGTCGCTGGTGAGCGTGGTGTTGATCTCGCTCAGGCGGCTGATGACCTCTTTGGCGATATTGCTGACATTATCGCCGTCGGTCTTCACCGCCGCTTCTGCGCCCGACAACGCCTGGTAAGCGTTCAGGTAGCCTTCTGCGCCTGTCTTCAGGTTGACGATGTTGCCCCAGAATTCATCCAGCGCCGTTTTTTGATCGGCCGGGAGCTGCGCGGACAGGTCGCGGTAACTTTTCTCGATATCGCTGAAACGGCTTTGCAGGGTGCTAAGCGCGGCGGGAGTGCGCTCAATCACCACGGCATCGGCTGTCGCTTTATAAGACGCCAGCGCCAGAGCCAGTGCGGTCGCTTTTTCCCGGTCGCTGTCGGATGCAAAAGCGGTGGTCGCCAGGCTGCTGCGAAAGCGGGAGATAGCGCCGTCGACCGGAATGCGGCTGAACCGGGTGCCGGCGTCGGTCAGCGCCTGTTTGGCGCGGGCCATTTCGCTGATGGATTGCTGTAGTGCGGCCTGGTGTTTCTGCATGCGGGCTAGCGGATCCCTGAATTCGCTTTCGGTATATAACTGGCTGCCTTGCGCCAGATTTTTAGCCAGGTCATTGCTGTAGCTGAGCATGGTGTCGTAAGGCTCATTGTCATTGCTGGCGAAATATTTTGTTCTGGCGATTTTGACCTGAAAAATATCCATGATGACGGTGTGCATCAGGTCGGTCTTGCCGTAGTACGCCTTGATGGTGGAAAAACGGTGGATGCTCAGTGCTGAGGAAAGAACCACTAAAAACAAAATCATTGCAAAACCCAGGTACAGCTTGGTTGCGACATGCATGTCAAAAAAACGTTTTCTTGCAGGTGCCATTATCTACTCCCGTTGGCGATGGCGCTGATTGCTTATCAGCCTAACCATTAATCGACCAACGATCTGCTGCCTTTAGTGGCTGAAAAATAAGATCATATAATTTATCCCCCTGAAAATAATTGTATTTGTTACTTACCGTGAGTAAAAACATGAGAGGTGAAAACCGGTGTCGAACCGTTGCTGCTCACACCGCAAAAATGTGGTAAAGAAGTGGGGCAAAGAAGTAGGGTAAATAGGATTAGGCCGAGTTCTGCTGCGTGGCGGCAAAATTGGCTGATTACCTTTCATATTTACGACATTTCATATTCACGACACAGGAATCGACAAAACATGACTATGCCGCAATGGCTGGTGGCGGGCGCCACCCTGATGCTGGTGGCTTGCAGTGGCGGACAAACGGAATCGGCGCAGGTGCCGGAATCGGTAGCGCCGCAGCGCGCGATGTGGCAAGGGCAGGGCACGCCGGCGGAGGTGAACTGTACGCTGGCGGGCGGGCGCATGGGGGTTTCGCGTCAACTGAGCGGAGCGAGCATCGGCACCTGTCTGCTGGCTAATGGCAAGCGCTGCGACGAAGCGGCGTTGATGAACGGTAGCTGTCCGGCGGGGTAAACCGCGTTAGCTGATAACCGGCGGCATGGCGCCACCGGTTGAACGATCAGGGATTGACCAGATTCGGGCAGGTTGTGCCTTCGTTAAGCTGCTTGATGTTGTGCAGCGTGGTTTCGGAGATGCTGGTCAGCGCCTCTTCCGTCAAAAAGGCCTGATGGCCGGTGAACAACACGTTATGACAGGCGGAGAGCCGGCGGAATACATCGTCCTGAATCACGTCGTTGGATTTGTCGGCAAAGAACAGATCGCGTTCGTTTTCATAAACGTCCATGCCCAGCGAACCGATTTTCTGCTGTTTCAGCGCGTCGATCGCCGCCTGCGAGTCAATCAGCCCGCCGCGGCTGGTGTTGATGATCATCACCCCGTTTTTCATGCGCGCAAACGCATCGCGGTCGAGCAGGTGGTGATTCTCCGGCGTCAGCGGGCAGTGCAGCGAAATGACGTCCGACCGGGCGTACAGGGTATCGAGATCGACATACTCCGCGCCCAGTTCCAGCGCCTGCGGATTCGGGTAAGGGTCGTGCGCCAGCAGCGTCATGCCGAACCCTTTGAGGATGCGCAGGGTGGCGATGCCGATTTTGCCGGTGCCTATCACCCCGGCGGTACGCTGATACATGTTGAAGCCAATCAGCCCTTCCAGCGAGAAATTGGCGTCGCGGGTGCGCTGATAGGCGCGGTGAATGCGGCGGTTCAGGCTCATCATCATGCCTACCGCGTGTTCCGCCACCGCCTCCGGCGAGTAGGCCGGCACGCGCACTACCTGGATCCCCAGCTCGCGGGCGGCGTCCAGATCGACATTGTTAAAACCGGCGCAGCGCAATGCCAGTATTTTGATGCCGGTGTTCGCCAGTTCCGTCAGCACCTCACGTCCGGCTTCGTCGTTGACGAAGATGCAGACGGCATCGCAGCCGGCGGCCATTTTGACGGTGCGCGGACTAAGCATGAAATCGAAAAACTCCAGCTCATACCCGAACTGCTGATTCACCTGCTCAAGGTATTTGCGGTCATACTGTTTGGTACTGTAAATCGCCAGCTTCATGATTGTTTCTCCACAGGGTATTGTCAGCCGCGCCGTCATACGTGGTGACGGAGGCAGCCAGAGTAAGCTAGCAGAAAACCATGAACAGACAAACTGTTACCCTTGTCATGATAACAACTTGAAAAGGTTGTGACGGGTGAGCCTGCGGGAGCAATGCGGGAGAAATAAAGGAGGGGGAGTCCCCCTCCTGAATCGATGACGTCGTTTATTTTGACGCGCCGAATACCGAAACCGCCTGCGCCATGCTGGCGATTTGCTGCTGTAGGTGCCCGGTGGCGGAGTTGGACTGGCTGGCCAGCGCCGTATTCTGATGGGTCAGTTCATCGATACGGTTGACCGCGTCGTTGATCTGCTGCAATCCCTGCGACTGTTCCTTGGTGGCCTGGCTGATATCGTTCATCAGATGGGTGACGTCCTGCACTTTGACCAGAATGTTGTTCATCGAGCGGTTGGTATGCGCAACCTGCTGGTCGCCGGCGCGGATGCTGGACAAGGTGTTGTCGATAAGCGCGGCGATGTCTTTGGCGGAAGCGGCGCTGCGCTGCGCCAGCGAGCGTACTTCGCTGGCTACCACCGCGAAGCTCTTGCCCTGTTCTCCGGCATGAGCGGCTTCCACCGCGGCGTTGACCGCCAGAATGTTGGTCTGGAACGCCAGATTGTCCAGCACGCTGATGATATCGGTGATACGTTCGCTGGCGCTGGTGATTGCCTCCATGGTATTGGCGACCTCCGATACCGCCTGTTCGCCCACATTCACCACCTGATTGACATCTTCCGCGTACTGCGATGCACGCAGCGAGGCGTCGGCATTGCTCTTGATCGTGGCGGTTAACTGTTCCACCGACGCGGCGGTTTGCTGCAGGCTCTCTTCGGTTTTTTCGCAACACTCCGCCAGAATGTGATTGCCCTGCGCGATTTCGCTGCAGGCGATTTTCAGCTCCTGCAGGTTGGCGTTGACGTCATCGACAAAGGTGCGGAAGTTCATGCCGGATTGGTTGACGGCGCGCATCAGCATACCGATTTCATCGGCGCGATTGAGTTGGGCCAGGCTATTGGCCTGGCCGGCCGCGGAGCGCATCGCCTGTTCCAGAATCTGTTCCACCGGTCTGGCGACGTGTTGTACCAGCAGTTCGCAGAACAGGCAGGCGAACGCAATTAATGCCGGAAACAGCCCCCAGACCAGCGCCGTTTTGGGCAGCAGCGCGAACGCGACGGCCAGCGGCAGCAGCCCCAGCAAGCCAAAGTAGCTGCGGATGCGCCAGCGCAGCGGCATGGTTTTGAACAGGCTCAGCCATTTCAGCGGGCCGGTGTAAACCAGCAGGCCGTGATGGAAGGCACGGTTTTTCAACGTGCCCTGATTCACCTGGGCATAGAGCGCTTCGGCCTGGCTGATTTCCTCCGCCGTCGCCGCGGTACGTACCGACATGTAACCCATCAGCTTGCCGTCCCGCTTCAGAGGCGTCGTGCTGGAGCGTACCCAGTAGTGGTCGCCGTTCTTGCGACGGTTCTTGACCACGCCGGTCCAGATTTTTCCGGCTTTTAGGGTATTCCACATGTCCGCGAAGGCGGAAGGTGGCATATCAGGATGGCGGATAATATTATGCGGCTGATTCATCAGTTCTTCCGGCTCGTAGCCGCTGACTTTGATGAAATCGGCGTTGGCGTAGGTAATGCGGCTATCAGGGGTGGTCACCGACATCAGTTTGATCTTGGCATCCAGCGGATACTGACGTTGACTGACTGGATAATTTTTACGCATGGAGCATCCCTTTTTGCGATATTGAAGGGTAAAGCAGGTCCGTATTGTTTTAATAAGCAACAATATTGATGAATGTATAATCCGGGCAGGATTGACGCTCGCGCCACGGCGTCACAGAGCCTGTAACCGGCGCGTGGTGTAGTCAGATACTGCGCTTATGTAAAAATTTTATCACAATCAGGTAATTGACATGTACGGATTTTGCGGGGGAATGTGAACTGAATGGTGACTTTTAGTTCATAAACCGTAACTATTCGCACTGAATGACAAAGTGATGACGACCGGAATAAACCTGAAACATAACCCATGCTGAAGTTAATGCGCTATGCAGGCTGGCTGGTTGCGCTGGCGTTCGTGCTGGCGCTGGGCGTAGCGACCGCCTGCTGGACCATGCCGCGCTGGTTGCCGGTATTGCTGCGGCCCTATTTGCCCGTCGGGGTCAGCCTCGTGTTGCACGCGTCGCCGGGCTGGCGGCAAGGCGGATTCTGGCTGCCTGAGGTGCAACTGCGTCTGGCGCAGTGCCAGCCGGCCACGCTGTCGGGCCTGCTGGTTCGCTATCGGGAAGGACGCTGGCGGCTGGAGGCGGAGTCGCTGACGTTGGATGCCGCCTGTCTGCAACAATGGCCGGTTTCTTCCGGCATGACTACCCCACTGCTGGCCCAGTGGCAACAGCGGCTGCCGGAAGCCGAGCTTATACTGCATCGTTTCGCCATTACCCCCTGGCTGGCGCAGGCCGGCAGCCTGCAACTCTCTACTGACGCATTGCGTCAGCAACTCCGAATTCAGAGCGACCAGCTCCAGGTGCAGGCTGAACTGCACGGCACCGAGCTGACGCTGCAACAAGGTCAGATGCGTGCCACGACGGAGCGCCCGCCGTTGCAGATCAACGGCGCGATGCAACTGGCTCCGGCGCTCAACCGCCTGCCGGAACAGGGCGAAGTGCGGGGGCAGCAACTGCCGCTGTGGTTACCGGAACCGGCCAGCGCCACACTGCGCTGGCATGGCAATCAGGGCGAACTGACGGTCAGCGTGGCGTCGATGACGGAACCCTTGCTGACGCTGCCGTGGCAGGTGACCGACGGCAACCTTCGCATTCACGACGGTCGTTGGCGCTGGCCGTACGCCAGCCAGTCGCTGACAGGCGGCATCGCGTTGACGTTGTATGACGTGCTGAATTTGCACGATCCGTTACGGCTGGAGGCGCGGCTTAATGTTCTGACGCAAGGGCACAACGGTCGCGCCAACGCGGTGTTGTCGCTGGGGCCCGGCAATCTGGGCCTGACCGACAGCGATATCCATTTTCAGCTGACCGGGCAGGCTAATCTGCCCGATCTATCGATTTTCGCGTCGTTGCCGGGAACGGTGAAAGGCGCCGTGCTGGATCCAACCGTAGCGCTGTTGCCCGGGTCGTTATTACGGGCCTGGGGTTCGCCGCGCCCGACGGTAACGCTGGAAGAAGCGCGCTGGCCGCTGGCCGGCATCCAGCTCACCCGGCAGGGCGTCAGCGGCCGGTTGCAGGCGATTGTGAAAGTGCGCGATAGCTATTGGGGGCGTTTCCGGCTGCATCTGGATGGCAAGGCGCAACAGTTCTGGCCCGATAGCGGCGACTGGCGCTGGCGTTACTGGGGCGAAGGAGATTTGCCGCCGTTGCAGGGGCGCTGGGACATCGCCGGGCATGGCCGCTGGCAGGATGAACTGATAGAGATAGCGTCCTTATCCAGCGGTCTTAACCAGCTACGTTACGGCGTGGTGACGGTTGACCAGCCGCGGCTGACGCTGACCGAACCGTTGCGCTGGCGACGCGACCCGGCGGCGGCCTCGCTGCAAGGGGCATTGCGACTGGCGGCGGAACAGGTGACTTTTCAGGGCGCCGGCATGCTGCCCGCCACCGAACTGACCGTTGATATCCGCGGGCGCAATCCGCAAGACTTCCAGTGGCGCGGTCAGTTGCAGGCGGATCCGGTCGGCCCGATCCAACTCAACGGCCGCTGGGACGGAAAACGCCTGCGCGGCAACGGTTGGTGGGCGCCTCAGCCGTTACGGGTGTTCCAGACGTTACTGCCGACGGCCTGGGAACTGGCGATGCGTACCGGTCAGTTTTACGCGCAGACCGCGTTTTCCGCTGCTCGCGGCCAGGGATTCCGCGCCGGCGGCCATTGGGTGGTGAAAAATGGCGGCGCCTGGCTACAGGATGGCGAGGTCAGCGGCGTCAATTTTGTGCTGCCGTACCGGTTTGAAAACCACCGCTGGCAACTGGGAATTTCCCGGCCGGTGACATTGCGCATCAACCGGCTGGATAGCGTGTTCCCGATACGGAATATCGACGTGCAGGTGTACGGCGCCTATCCCTACAGCGAACGCCGCCCGCTGACGCTGGCGCAGTTGGATATGGACGTGCTGGACGGTCATCTGTCGTTGTCGCCGCTGCGTCTGCCCGCGCGTGACGCCGCGGTGTTGCGGCTGCAGGGTATCGATCTCGGCGAACTGGTTACCGGGCTGCGGGCGAAAAAATTGTCGATGTCCGGCCGGGTAAGCGGGGTGTTGCCATTGAATTTTAATCATCCTTCGATGCTGGTGCAGGACGGTAAACTCACTAATGACACCCCGCTGACCGTAAAACTGGACCCGCAACTGGCGGACAAGCTGGCGCAAAACAGCGTAGCCAACGCTGCGGCGGTGGCCTGGCTGCGCTATATGGAGATCGGGCGTTCCTGGGTAACGCTGGATCTTAGCCAGCGCGGCGAATTGTCGCTGGTGTCGCGTATTAGCGGCCACAGCGTGATGGATGACCAGTCGCGGCGCGACATTGTGCTGAATTACCGCCAGCAGGAGAACATTTTCCAGCTGTGGCACAGCCTGCGCTTTGGCGATAACCTGAAGGCATCGCTGGAACAGCAGGCCGCCGAGTAACTAACGATGCGTCGGAATAACTCACTATGCCGCAAAGTAATTAACGATGAGGAAGGGGGATGAGATGAAAACAGCCTGTGCCGCGATGGCCGCCGTGTTGCTGGCCGGCTGCACCCCGCGCATTGAGGTGGCGGCGCCGAAAGAACCGATCACCATCAACATGAATGTACACATTGAGCACGACATTCGCATCCGCACGGATAAAGAGACGGTGCAACTGCTGGAGAAGTCGGATAACCGACTTGGCGATCAAATAAAGAAAAGCGCGCCGACAGACGCGCAAGACAAAGCCAGAATGCAAGATAAAAAACAGGAAGATTGAAATCCGCCGTGTACCGCGACACGGGGAGTTGCTGTCAAGGCAACACGGCGGCGAGTATGAGGGGAGTTAACGCGTAACTGTTACGCGGACGCCAGCTGGGACAGCTCTTCTTTAGCACCCTGCAGCGCTTTCTGCGCCATATCCGGGCCGTAACCGAAACCTTCCGCAAACACGAATTCCACGTCGCTGATGCCGATGAAGCCCAGGAACAGACGCAGGTACGGGGTCAGCAGATCGCTCGGCGCGTCTTTGTGGATGCCGCCGCGGCTGGTCAGCACCAGTGCGCGTTTACCTTTCACCAGACCTTCCGGACCCTGCTCGGTGTAGCGGAATGTCACGCCGGCGCGGGCGATAAAGTCGAAATAGTTCTTCAACTGGGTCGGGATGTTGAAGTTGTACATTGGAGCGGCCAGCACGATGACGTCGTGCGCCTGCAGTTCGGCAATCAGCTCGTCGGACAGGGCCAGCGCGTCCTGCTGACGCGGCGTCAGCGGTTTGTCGGAAGGACGCAGCGCGCCAACCAGTTCGCCATCCAACACCGGTACCGGTTTAGCAGCCAGGTCGCGCACGGTGATGGTGTCGGCGGGGTGGGCTGCCTGCCAGGAGGCGGTAAAGTGATCGGCCAGCTGGTTAGACTGGGAGAAGTCAGCCAGAATACTTGATTTCAGAACGAGTACTTTGCTCATTGCCAATTCCTTGTTATGTGTGCCAGGGCGACAACCGTCGCCGAATGAATGCATCATAGGCGCGTTGCCGCCAGTGGGATAGCGTAATATTTCGAGACCTTTGTTCGATTTTATTGAACGATGCCCCCGAAACCGCGATGCGGTGCGGCGGAATCCCGCCTGATGGCGTATAGCCTGCGCGGTCAATGTGATACCATGCCCGCCGCACTATTTATGCCTGCAATACAATCAGGTTATGCCCGCAGTACCAGCAGGGCGCCGGAGCGTTGAGCGACCTTGTTCAACCGTACCCGGAATCAGACAGTAAGGAATTGCACCGTGACATCACCTCTCCATGCGTTAGAACCTCAGCTTAATGCGCTAATGCTGCGCGACCGGCAACGCCTGCGCCGCCGTTTGCAAGGCGCGATGAAAGTGGGAAATCCGCAGGCTCAGGTTTCGATTGCGCAGGACATCAGCCAGGAAATCGACGCCGCGCGGCTGCGGGTGGAGCAGCGCAGGGCGTCGTTGCCGGCGATACGTTACCCGGAAGCCTTGCCGGTTAGCCAGAAGCGCGAGGCGATCCTCAGCGCTATCCGCGACCATCAGGTGGTGATCGTCGCCGGGGAAACCGGTTCCGGCAAAACCACCCAGTTGCCGAAGATGTGTCTGGAGTTGGGACGCGGCGTTACCGGGCTGATCGGTCATACTCAGCCGCGCCGGCTGGCGGCCCGCAGCGTGGCGGACCGCATCGCGGCGGAGCTGGAGACGCCGCTTGGCAGCACGGTGGGCTACAAGGTGCGATTCAACGATCAGGTCGGCGACAACACGCTGGTCAAACTGATGACGGACGGTATCCTGCTGGCGGAGATTCAGCAGGATCGGCTGCTGATGCAGTACGACACGCTGATCATCGATGAAGCGCACGAACGCAGCCTCAACATTGACTTTATTCTCGGCTACCTCAAGCAACTGCTGCCCAGACGGCCGGACCTCAAGGTGATCATCACCTCCGCCACCATCGACCCGCAGCGTTTTTCACGTCACTTCGGCAATGCGCCGATTATTGAGGTGTCCGGAAGGACGTATCCGGTGGATGTCCGCTATCGGCCGGTGGTGGAAGAGGCGCAGGACAGCGATCGCGACCAGTTGCAGGCGATTCTGGATGCAGTGGATGAACTGTGTCGTGAAGGGCCGGGCGATATTCTGGTGTTCATGAGCGGCGAGCGGGAAATCCGCGATACCGCCGACGCGCTGAGCAAGCAGGACCTGCCGCATACCGAGATTTTGCCGCTGTACGCGCGGCTTTCCAATCAGGAACAGAACCGGGTGTTCCAGTCTCACCACGGACGGCGCATTGTGCTGGCGACCAACGTGGCGGAAACCTCGCTGACGGTGCCGGGCATTCGTTACGTGATCGACCCCGGCACCGCACGCATCAGCCGCTACAGCTATCGTACCAAGGTGCAACGGCTGCCGATCGAGCCGGTGTCGCAGGCTTCCGCCAACCAGCGTAAAGGGCGTTGCGGCCGTGTGGCGGCGGGCATCTGTATCCGGCTCTATTCCGAGCAGGATTTTCTCTCCCGGCCGGCGTTTACCGACCCGGAGATTTTGCGCACCAACCTGGCGTCGGTCATTTTGCAGATGACGGCGTTGGGGCTGGGCGATATCGCGGCGTTTCCATTTGTCGAAGCGCCGGATAAGCGCAACATTCAGGATGGGGTGCGGCTGCTGGAAGAACTGAGCGCGCTTCAGAGCAGCGACGACGGTCATTACCGCTTGACGCCGCAGGGGCGCCAGCTGGCGCAGTTGCCTATCGACCCGCGACTGGCGCGCATGGTGCTGGCAGCGCGCCAGACCAGCTGCGTGCGCGAGGTGATGATCATCACCGCCGCGTTGTCGATTCAGGACCCGCGCGAGCGTCCGATAGAGAAAAAGCAGGCGGCGGAGGAGAAACACCGTCGTTTCGCCGACAAAGAGTCCGATTTTCTGGCCTTCGTCAAACTGTGGGATTACCTGCAAGAGCAGCAGAAAGCGCTGTCGTCCAGCCAGTTTCGCAAACTGTGCCGCAGCGATTACCTCAACTACCTGCGGGTGCGGGAATGGCAGGATATCTACACCCAATTGCGTCAGGTGGTAAAAGAACTGGGCTTCCCGGTCAACAGCGAGCCGGCGGATTACCGTAGCCTGCACGGCGCGTTGCTGACCGGGCTGCTGTCCCACATCGGACAAAAAGACGTTGAAAAGCAGGAATTCAGCGGCGCGCGCAACACCCGTTTCGCCATTTTCCCCGGTTCTGGTCTGTTCAAAAAGCCGCCGAAGTGGACCATCGTGGCGGAACTGGTGGAAACCAGCCGCCTGTGGGGGCGCATCGCCGCGCGGATCGAACCGGAATGGGTTGAACCGCTGGCGCAGCACCTGATCAAACGCAGCTACAGCGAGCCGCACTGGGAGAAAGCGCAGGGCGCGGTGATGGCGCAGGAAAAGGTCACTCTGTACGGTCTGCCGCTGGTGGCGGCCCGCAAGGTCAATTACGGCGCCATCGACCCGGTGGTGTCGCGCGAGCTGTTCATTCGCCATGCGCTGGTGGAAGGCGACTGGCAGACCCAGCATGCGTTTTTCCGCGCCAATCAGAAACTGCGTTTGGAAGTGGAAGAACTGGAGAACAAGTCCCGCCGCCGCGACATTCTGGTGGATGACGAGACGCTGTTTGCGTTCTACGACCAGCGCCTTCCTCATGACGTGGTGTCGAGCCGTCATTTCGACAACTGGTGGAAGCAGGCGTCGAAAACCGACCCGGATCAGCTGAATTTCGAGAAGGCTATGCTGATCAAAGACGGGGCGGAGCGCGTCAGCGCGCTGGACTACCCTAACCACTGGCAGCAGGGCGAGCTGCGTTTGCGGCTCACCTATCAGTTCGAGCCGGGAGCGGACGCCGACGGCGTCACCGTGCATATCCCGCTGCCGGTACTGAATCAGGTCAAAGAGGACGGATTCGAATGGCAGATCCCGGGGCTGCGCCGTGACGTGGTGGTGGCGTTGATCAAATCGCTGCCAAAACCGATACGGCGTAACTTCGTGCCGGCGCCCAACTATGCCGAAGCGTTTCTGGCGCGGGTGACGCCGCTGGAGAAAGGGCTGCTGGAGGCGCTGGAGCGCGAGCTGCGGCTGATGACCGGCGTGACGGTCGATCGTGAGGCCTGGCAGTGGGATCAGGTGGACGAACACCTGAAAATGACCTTCCGGGTGATAGACGAGAAAAGCCGAACGCTGCGGGAAGGCAAGAATCTGCGGGCGCTGAAAGATCAGTTGCAGGAGAAGGTGCAGCAAACGCTGTCGGCGGTGGCGGATGACGGCATCGAACAGCGCGATCTGCATATCTGGAGTTTTGGCGATTTGCCGGAGCGTTACGAGCAGAAACGCGGCGGCTACGCGGTAAAAGCCTATCCGGCGCTGGTGGACGAGAAAGACAGCGTGGCGATTCGTCTGTTTGATTCGCCGCACCAGCAGCAACAGATGATGTGGCGCGGTCAGCGCCGTCTGCTGTTGCTCAACATTCCTTCTCCCATCAAGTATCTGCATGAAAAGCTGCCTAACAAGGCCAAGCTGGGGCTGTATTTCAACCCGTACGGCAAGGTACTGGAGCTGATCGACGATTGCATCGCCTGCGGCGTGGACAAGTTGATGGCGGTAGCGGGCGGCCCGGTGTGGCAGGAAGACGCGTTCCACCAGTTGCATGAGCGGGTGCGTGCGGAACTGAATGACACGGTGGTGGACATCGCCCAGCAGGTGGAGCAGATTCTGACCACGGTCTTCTCGATCAACAAACGGCTCAAAGGCCGGGTGGATATGGCGCTGGCGCTGGCCTTGAGCGACATCAAGGCGCAGATGAGCGGGCTGGTGTTCCGCGGCTTCGTCACTGACAACGGCTGGAAGCGGCTGCCGGATGTGCTGCGCTATCTGCAGGCCATCGAGCGTCGGTTGGATAAACTGGCGCAGGACGTACACCGCGACCGCGCGCAAATGCTAAAAGTGGAGCAGGTGCAGCAGGCCTGGCGGCAGTGGCAGAACAAGTTGCCGCCGGAACGGCGTGAAGATGACGACGTGAAAGCCATTCGCTGGATGATCGAAGAACTGCGCGTCAGCTACTTCGCTCAGCAACTGGGCACGCCTTATCCTGTTTCCGATAAACGTATTTTGCAGGCGATGGGGCAGATCGAGGGGTAAGCCGCCAACGCTAGGCGGTGCTTGCGAACATGGCGGTACCGCCTGTGCTGCGGTGGTTTATCCTGAAAAGAGATCGTTACCGGCGGATCGTTATCGGTGGATAGTTATTGGTGGATAGTTATCGGCGTCCAATCAAAGGGCAAAGGAACCGGTTTGAGACCGGTAGCGCCGTGCTTATCTGTCGCTGATGTAATGGCGGGAAGGATCAGGCGCTGAATAGCCGGTATTTCAGGCAGAAATACCGGCGAAGGCGGATTAACGATCTTTTTTGGACAACGCTTCCAACTGCTGGCGGATGGCGGTGACCGCCACGGCGCGGTTATCGGCAAGTTGGCGGTTGCTGGCGTCCGGCGCGGAGCTTTGAATACCCATCAGCACCCAACTGCCGGCGGTTTTCAGCATCAGCGGCGAGCCGCTGTCGCCCGGTAGCGTATCGCAACGGTGCGCCATCACCGCTTTATGGACCCAACCGGTAATCAGACAGTCCTGATGGCGGTACAGCGTATCCTGATGGTCTTCCGGGTAACCGGCCTGGGTGACCTTCTGTTGCGCGGCTTCCAGCGCCGCTTTCAACTCTTCCTGCGTTCCCTGCCAGATCGGCAACGGGCGGATGCCCGGCGGCGTCTGCTTGAGCCTAATCAGCGCGAAATCCCACGGTGCGGCGGAAGGCGGGACGATCCAGCCGTCGCCGTCTGCTTTCAGCATTCTGGCCAGTTTTTTATTGGTCAGCGCTTCAATTTTATCGGTTTCATAACGCCAGCCGTTTTCTGTTGCCAGAAAACGCAACGCCACCGGTTTGTCCGGCACGCCGGGCGGCGCCACCACGCAGTGGCCGGCGGTCAGCGCCAGATGCGGCGAGATCAGGGTCGCGGTGCAGAGGTTGCCGCTGGCGGTTTCCAGTTGACCAATTGCCTGCCACGGCCATTGGGCGGTATCCGGCACTTTGTCGCGGTCATCATGATTAAAGAACAGAGTCTGTTTTTGTTGTTCCGTCGTGGCTGACGGCTCGTTATCGGCCCACGCAGAAGCGGCGAGCACGCTCAATGAACATAACAACCAGGCTGATATGCGCATGTAATGAATGGCCTTTAAAGATGAAATTCAGCGTATTAACCGTCATCAATCCACTATAAACGTAGCATGCCGGAATCAGGCAGGAAACGACAGATTGGTTGGTCAGGCGAATCGGATGACCCGGTTTGGGCGCTCAGGCGAGGATGAAATCGGGTTATAAGAAGAACACCACGATAACCAGCGCGCAGATAAGCAGGAAGGACAGCACGATTTCAAATGAGTAGCGTCGCAGCATTATCCGGTCCCCATGAAACAAACACCCGGCGAACCGGGTGTTTGATAACGCTATTGTCATGTCGGTAGTGGGGGAGCGTACTCCTGACTACCGGTGCTCATGACCATCAACAGTCACTTTGGTGAATTAAGCAGCCGGAGCGGTTTTTGCTTTTTTCACTTTTTTGTGTTTTTTAGCAGCCTGAGCTTTCTGGGCAGCGGGTTTTTTCACTTTTTTCTTAGTGGCCTGAGCTTTCTGGGCAGCCGGTTTTTTCACTTTTTTCTTAGTGGCCTGAGCTTTCTGGGCAGCCGGTTTTTTCACTTTTTTCTTAGCGGCCTGAGCTTTCTGGGCAGCCGGTTTTTTCTTGGCTACTTTTTTAGCAGCCTGAGCTTTCTGGGCAGCCGGTTTTTTCTTGGCTACTTTTTTAGCAGCCTGAGCCTTCTGGGCAGCCGGTTTTTTCTTGGCTACTTTTTTGGCAGCCTGAGCTTTCTGGGCAGCCGGTTTTTTGGCTTTTTTGTGTTTTTTAGCGGCCTGAGCTTTCTGAGCAGCCGGGGCTTTTTTCTTCGCTACTTTTTTGTGCTTTTTAGCAGCCTGTGCTTTCTGATCGGTTTTTTTCTTCTCAGCTTTTTTCACCGGTTTTTTGGTGGTGTCAGCTTTAGCAGCAGTAGTAGCAGTAGTAGCAGTAGTAGTGGCCGGAGCAGCCGCCGGAGCAGTGGTACCTGCTGCGAAAGCTACAGAGGACAGACCCAGAGCCGCACCTGCGATCATCACTAAAAATTTATTCATCGTAAATTCCTCATTATCCAGTTCACGTTTCGAACCCCAGGGTGGGCCGATGACTGAAGAATAGGGGAACATAAGCTAGCGATCTGTGAGTGTTTGGTTTCCGCGTGTAACGGATTGTACAAGGTTTGCAGACGAAGAATTTGACGAGGATTTGTGCTCGATAATCGGCCAGCGGAACAGGAAGCGCGCGCCGCCCAGCGGGCTGCTGTCTACCTCGATCGTGCCGTTGTAAGCGCGCACGATGGCGTGAACAATCGCCAGCCCCAGACCACAGCCGCCGCTGCTGTTTTCGATACCGGCTTCCAACCGGATGAAGGGTTCGAAGATATGGGCGCGGTCTTCCGGCGCGATGCCCGGCCCGTCATCCTCCACCTGCAGGTAGGCGGTATGCTGGTCCAGCGTTAGCCCGACCCGCAGGCGATGCTGACAGAAACGCAAGCCGTTATTGACCAGATTGTTCAACACCCGCTCCATCAGGCGCAGGTCCACATAGCCGAAGTTGTTATCGCCGGTTACGTCCAGCTCAATCTGTTTATCGTCATGCACCAGCCGGAAATCGTCGATTCGCTTGTGCAGCCATTGCGACAGGTCGATCTCTTCGAGATGCAGCGTCACCTGCGGCCGGTCGAGGCGGGCGTAGGTCAGCAGTTCATCGATTAACGCCTCCAACTGGCCGACATCGCGGTTGATGGCTTCTTGTTCTTCGTCGGTCAGGTTGTCGCTCATAGCCAGTCGGTAGCGCAGCCGGACCAGCGGCGTGCGCAGCTCATGAGCGATATTGTCGATCAGCTGTTTTTTACTGGTAATCAACTGGTTGAGGTTGTCGGCCATGCGGTTGAACGCCACGCCGAGGCGGAACAGGCTGGAGGTGTTATCAAAGTGGGTTCGCTCTTCCAGATGACCGTCTCCCAGCCGCTGCGCGGCGCTTTCCAGTTGCAGCATCGCCTTCCAGTGCGGGCGTATCCACAGGAACACCGGCAGCGCCAGCGACAGGCCGATCAGCGCCAGAAACAGCAGGTTGACCAGCCGGATTTCGTGCAGGAAGAACAGATAGGGAATCGGGCCGACCGCCAGCACGTAGTGACTGCGCGGAATACGCTGGATAAACGTGTATTCGTCGTCCAGCGCGACGATTTCTCCCTGAATCAGCCGCTGCTGCGCCTGCGTGCTAAGCCGGTACTTGCTGATCGGCTCAATGTGCAACTTGAACGACAGGTTAAGGTCCATCTGGTTGATGGTCTTGTGCCATTCTCGTGGCGGAATGGAGCGCAGCTCGTTGCGGATCAGATACAGCGAGCTTTTCATCAGGTCATCCATCGACTGGCGTCCGGCCCGTTCCGCCGTGACTTTGTACACCAGCCCCACCAGCAGGGTCATCACCAAAAAGCTGGCGAACAGCAGCAGAAAGAACTGAATAAACAGTTTTTTCATGGCGTGAGGGTCTCCCAGGCATTGGGGGCGAACAGATAGCCTTTGTTGCGGATGGTTTTGATGCGCACTGGTTCCAGCGCGTTGTCATACAGTTTTTTGCGCAGGCGGGAAATGGCGACGTCGATACTGCGATCCATCCCGTCGTAACTGACGCCGCGCAGCGCCTTAAGCAGCGCTTCGCGGTCCATGATCTGTCCGGCGTGGGTGGCCAGCAGCCACAGCAGGTCGAAATCCGACGTGGAGAGGGCGATATTCTCGTCCGCCAGCGTGACGTCGCGGTTAACCGGATCGATGCACAACAGGCCGAAGTGCAGCGATTTATGCACCTGAACCTGCGTTTTCACCGGCGCGCTTTTTTCCACCGCCGGCTGCGGCGCGGCGGCGTATTGACGGAAATGCAAGCGCAAACGCGCCAGCAGCACCGCCGGCGGCGTGGTTTTCAGAATATAGTCATCGGCCCCCATTTCCAGCGACAGAATGTGGTTCATGTCGCTGTCGAGCGAGGTGAGCAATACGATGGGGCCGGTAAAGAGAGGGCGCAGTTCCCGGCAAATCGTCATACCGTCTTTGCCGGGCAGCATGATGTCCAGCAACACCAGGTCGGGCTGTTGTTCTTCGATGAAGGCCAGCGCGTTATCGCCGCGCGGCTCAATGCGTACATCAATATCATGTTTACCCAGATAGGCTGCGATCAGTTTGCCGACTTCCGGATCATCTTCAACAAAAACAACTTTATACATGACATCCCACTCACAACAGAACGCGTGTTATGGCTCATGCCGGCGCCGTCTGACGGCATGAGCGGCTACGACGCAAGCGTAGGGTGCGCTGGATCGCATTGCCAGCAGAAAAGTCCCTGCTTTTGTCTAATAGCTCTACAATTATTAGAGATACTATACCTTATTAATCCTTTTTACGTTGTAATGGTTAACGTGAAATGGCGTGATGCCAACGGTCGGTTGACGGAAAGGAGAAAAAGGATGGAAGAGGCTCATTCCGGGCCTGCGGGCTCCTCTGAAAGTGAACGGATGTGCATTGATTATACCGCGTACCTTGGCGCGCTGTGCCGCAAGCGCTGGCGCTTTATCGACGCGTTGTACGGCGTGATGCCGATTTTCGGCATGGTGACCAAGTCACCCGTGGTAGCCGGGAGCGCCGGCAAGGATAAACTGCTGGAACTGGCGATGCAGGTACTGTCCACTCAGGCCAGCGATGAAACCAATCTTTCCCGTCTGATTACACTGGCGCGCCAGCAAGGGGTAACGGAGCTGGACATCCGGCTGCCTTATGCGCTGTCCGGCGAGCAGTTGCAGGCGATAGGGCAGGCCTGCCGCGATCATGAACTGGCGCTGAGCCAGCATGCGGAGTGCCTGACGGTGCGTTCCGCCACATCGACGGCGCCGTCAGGGCTGCTCTGCTGAATATCTGAGGCGTACCGAATCGGACCCCGCATGAAGCGGGATCCGGTGAACGATCAGGAAGCCGGCTCGTCGGGAACGGGGGTGGTTTCCGCCAGCGCCTGTTCCAGCGTGGCGTAGAAACCCAGCCGGTTGGCGATCGGCGTAACGTTAGCCCGGGCCAGTGTTTTGAGCGGCTGGAACGGGATATCGGTAATGATCAGCTGTTTTTCCGGCGGCAGCAATTCCACAAAGTGGCGGAAAGCGTTAAGGCCGCCGGCATCCAGCACCGACACGGCATCCCACTGCAGAACAATCGTCGGGTAAGGCTGGGCGCGTTCCATCAGTTCATTAAACAGGCGCTCCGCTGCGGCGAAAAACAGCGGTCCGTTAATGCGCAGCACCAGCCGCTGGCCCGCGATGGTGCCCGGCAGTTCGCTCAGCCGCGTCATGCGCGCCACATTGCCCATGAACAGCAACGACGCCAACACAATCCCCACCGTAATGGCAATCACCATATCGAACAGTACGGTTAACGCCATGCACAGCACCAATACCAGAATGTCGTCCCGCGGCGCCCGGCGCAGCAGGTAGACAACTTTGTGCGCCTCGCTCATGTTCCACGCCACCAACAACAGCAGTGAGGCCATCGCCGACAGCGGCAGATAAGAGAGCCAGGGCGCCAGCACCAGCAGGGACAACAGCACCAGACCGGCGTGGATCACCGCCGCGATGGGCGAAGTCGCGCCTGCACGCACGTTGGCGGCGGAGCGGGCGATGGCGGCGGTGGCGGTAATGCCGCCGAAGAACGGCGCCACCATGTTGCCGATGCCCTGGCCGATCAATTCGTTACTGGGATGGTGTTTGCGCCCGGTCATGCCGTCCAGCACCACCGCGCACAGCAGTGACTCAATGGCGCCGAGCATCGCCATGGAAAACGCCGCCGGCAGCAGGTCGGACAGGCTTTTCCAACTCAGCGTCATGGTGTGGCCGTCCGGCGCGGGAATGTTCCACGGCAGTAAAAACTGCGGCAGAATTGCCGGGATCCCCTGACCGTGACTGCCGTCGGCCAGCAGGTAACTGAAACGCGAGCCGATAGTCGCCACGTCAAGGTGAAACTGCGATAACACGCCCATCACGGCGGTGCCTGCCAACAGCGCGGGGAGGTGACCCGGCAGGCGAATGCCCAGCTTCGGCCAGACGATCAGCACCAGCAGCGTCGTCGCACCAACCAGCGTATCGCCGATGTTCAGCGTCGGTAGCGCCTGTACCAGCGCCGCCACTTTTTCGGCATAGTGCTCCGGCACCGTGGTCATGGTCAGGCCGAAAAAGTCTTTTACCTGCATGATGGCGATGGTGATGGCGATACCGGAGGTAAACCCGAGCGTCACCGGCAAAGGAATGTATTCAATCAATCGCCCCAGCCGGCACAGGCCCATCAACAGCAAAAACACGCCGGAGAGTAGGGTGGCGACCAGCAGGCCGGAGATGCCGAACTGCTGGGATACGGGATGAAGAATAACCACAAATGCGGCGGTGGGGCCGGAGACGCTGTAGCGGGAGCCGCCGCACAGCGCGATCACCAGCCCGGCGATCGCCGACGTATAAAGTCCATACTGCGGGGGCACGCCGCTGGCGATAGCCAGCGCCATCGCCAGCGGGATAGCGATGATCCCGACGGTGATCCCGGCAATAACATCATGAGTAAAACGCGACAGCGTGTAGGTTTCTCGCCAGCAGGCTTCAATCAGCGCGCTGAACGGTCTGATACCGTTAATTCGGTGTGATTTCATGGAAAACAAGAACCAAACAATGAAAAACAGGCGGGTCGACAGCGGCCCGTCACGGCCAGGGCGTGTGCCGCCTGCGGTGGTTGCTGGAGAAGTGGAAACAAAAAGCGCAGCCGCCGCGGTAGGACACAGTCCAAAGCCGATACCATACGCCTGTTTTTTGACGCAGATCCAGCGGTAAATCAATGGAAAGGATTTTTTCGGGCAAGAAGAGAATATTGTCGTATAAATCGCTGTGTTGCCGATACGCGGCAGGAAGTTGCGGGCAGAAAAGCGTAGACCGGGAAGCGCAGAGAAGACGGCAAGATAACCGGGATGAGATAACCGGTAATGAATAGTACGATGCCGGTATCGCTGGGCGGCGATACCGGCGGGGCGCTTACAGCATGATGGTCATCAGATAAGCGGCGAACAGCGCCAGGTGCGCGCTGCCGTTGAGGACGTTGGTGCGGCCGGTGGAAAAGGAAATATGGCACAGCACCAGCACCGACAGCATCACCACAATATGCGGCAGGTCGAGCGAAAACTGCAGGGTGCGGCCGGTGAGAGTGGCGATCAGCGTTACGGCGGGTACCGTCAGCGAAATGGTGGCCAGCACCGACCCGAAGAACAGGTTCATGGCGCGCTGTACCTGATTGCGCAATACGGCGGTGATGGCGCCCAGCCCTTCCGGCGACAGGATCAGCAGCGCCACCAGGAAACCGGTAAATTGAGCCGGCGCGTTCATCGCCTCCAGCAACCCTTCCAACTGCGGCGAGTCCATCTTGGTGACGCCAATCACCGCCACCAGATGCACCAGCAGCCAGATAGCGTGCCAGGCGGAGCTGTGTACCGACGGTTTGCCGTGGTGCGGGTTGTCATCATCGCTTTCATCTTCGTGCTCGTAGACAAACAGGCTCTGATGCGTGCGGGTCTGAATTAGCAGGAATACGCCGTACATCATGGCGGAAATCAGCGCGATGATGATGGATTGCGCCACGGAGAAATTGCCTTCCGGCAACGCGGCGGGAAACACCAGCACCAGTATCGCCAGCGGGAAAATTGCCATCAGATATTGCTTGATGCCGGCCAGATTGACGTACTGGGTGGCGAATTTGCGGCCGCCCAGCAACAGGGCGAAGCCGACCAGACCGCCGCTGACGATCATGATGATAGAATAAAGGGTGTCGCGCATCAGCGTCGGGCCGGCATCGCCGGTCGCCATCAGCGCCGAAATCAGGCTGACTTCCAGAATCACGACCGACAGACTGAGGATCAACGAGCCATAAGGTTCCCCCAGACGATGCGCCAGCACATCGGCGTGGCGCACCACGCTGAACGCGCTGGCGAGGATCCCCACCAGCGCCAGCAGGTTGATGCCGACCATAGCCGGCAGGCTGCGGGCATCGCCCCATAATGTCAGGGCCAGCAGCGCCAGCAACGGAAAAATCAGGGTGTATTCGTGGTGACGGGTTTTCACCGCGTCGGAGGATGTTGGCATGGTCGGGTCTCCTTATACCGTCTAAAGATAAGCGTTTTTTTATTGCATCCGGGCGTTGATTGACGCATTGGGCGATGCTGCGTTTTTGCCCGGATGATTTTTCCCTGCCTCTCCGACACCATCGGAGCCAAAAGTATTGTTACTTAAAACCCGGTGTAACCTGATTTAGCGGGTTTTTACGGAGTGTTTTCATTCTTTATGTTTTATCTGATTAATAGTAAAAGATTTTGTACTTTTTGTTTACTGTTTTTATCAAATGATAACGTATTTTATCTTTTTATAGGTTGTCATTTTTAAGCTAAACGACGCATAAATAAGATGGGATTGTCATTTTCTCATGAATGCGAAGGATGGGCGCGGTCTGACATCATTGCGAAACCGTTCATGAATGTCTGCCGCGCTATTGCATCGGGCGTTTAGCAAAATTCTGGTAAAGGTTAACGATATTTTGCCGTAGAAATAAGCAATACCTGCGTTGATTACAGGGTTGATTATCGGCCAGAATAGACGAGGCGATGCCGCCGCGCAGTAAGAAACGTTTTAGTGAGGGCAGTGGGTAGTGTTGACGCGTGATTTTTTGCAGAAAGCAGATTGTAAAACCTCGTTTGGCAATATTGATGAATCCTTGTTGCTGACCCCTCAGCAGCGTGCGGCGTCTCTGGCGTGTACGCTGGCATCCCGCCCTGACCAAAGCCCGGTCTGGGTGTTCGGTTACGGCTCCCTGATGTGGAATCCGGTATTCGATGCCGAAGAGGTTTGCGTGGCTACGCTCAACGGCTGGCACCGCACCTTTTGTCTGCGCCTCACCGCCGGCCGCGGCACCCATAGCCAGCCTGGCCGTATGCTGGGGCTGAAACCCGGCGGCGAAACCACCGGACTGGCCTACCGGTTGCCTGAAACTACCCTGCGCGAAGAGCTGGAACTGCTGTGGAAGCGTGAAATGCTGACCGGCTGTTACCGGCCGCTATGGTGCGAACTGCGCTGCCAAAGCGGCGAGCCGATCACCGCGCTGGTGTTTGTCACCGACCCCGAACATCCGCTGCTGGAAGCCGATACCTGCATACAGAGTATTGCGCCGCTGATTGCCTGCGCCAGCGGGCCGCTCGGCACCAACGCCCAGTATCTGTTCGCGTTGGAACAGGAACTGAAGCATTACGGCATGGCGGACGAAAGCCTGAGCGCGCTGGCGCAGCGGGTGCGGGAACTGCAGCAGGGCCCATCCGCCGGTCAGGCGTAGCGTTAACCCTGCGCGGCGCGGGCCTGACGAGGGCGTGAACTGAGACGGAGGTTGTCTATACCAGTCCGGCGGCAGTGATGATACCATGCTGGCAACGTGTCACGACCTGGGGTTGCCTTCCCAGCAACAAGGCCTCCGTCAATGAGTCCATTTTATCAACAGATATGGGGAACTGCGGCGCGTCCCGGTAAAGTGCTGGGTAGTTTCCTTTCATTGTGCCTGACGCTGTTGGGTCTGTTGTTTTTTACCTTCCTGTTAACCCATCTGGCGCCGATCGATCAGGCTTTGCCCGTGACGGGCGAACATGCCAGCGACGCCACTTACAGCCAGGTGCGTCAGCAACTGGGGCTGGACCAGCCGATGTGGCTGCAATTCTGGCACTATCTCTCCGCGCTATTACAAGGCGATTTCGGCGTATCACGCACCACCGCGCAGCCGGTGCTGCAGGATTTGCTGCGTACCTTTCCGGCGACCTTTGAACTGGCGACCTGCGCGATTGTGATTGGGTTCGGCGGCGGCGTCACGCTGGCGCTGCTGTCGGCGTTGAAACCCGGCGGGGTGCTGGATTATCTGGTGCGCGGCGTTACGCTGCTGGGCTATTCGGTACCGGTGTTCTGGATCGGTCTGCTGAGTCTGTTGCTGTTTTATGCCGTGCTGCACTGGTCCGCGGGGCCGGGGCGCTTCGATGATATTTATCAGTACTCGGCGGAATTGCCGACCGGGTTTGTACTGCTGGGCGGCTGGAACAGCGATCTGGCGATGTTTCGCAACGCGCTGGCGCATTTGTGGCTGCCTGCCTGCGTGCTGGGCTTTGTGTCGATGGCCAGCATCGCCCGCATGTTGCGCACCGCTATTTTGGAAGAGTGCGGCAAAGAGTACGTGACGCTGGCCCGCGCGATGGGCGCCAGCCCGCTGCGCATCCTGTTTTTTCATATCCTGCCGAATATTCAGACGGTGATGGTAACGGTGCTGATGCTGTCTTACGCCAGCCTGCTGGAAGGCGCGATCCTGGTGGAAACCGTATTCTCCTGGCCGGGCGTGGGGCGCTATCTGACCACCGCGCTGTTTGCCGCCGATATCCCGGCGGTGCTGGGGGCGACGCTGCTGATTGGCGTCTGTTTCATCCTGCTCAACGCGCTGGCGGATGCATTGATCTTTTTGCTGGACCCCCGAACACGATGAGGCGGCGACATGCATTCTATACCGACCGCCAGTCGCGCCGGCCAACGCGCCGCACGTCGATGCTGAACAGCCTCAATGTCTGCATTGTGATGTTGAGCCTGCTGACGCTGCTCGCGCTGTTCGCTCCCTGGCTGGCGCCGTTCGACCCCTATAGTCAAAATGTGATGCATCGCCTGCAGCCGCCCGGCCCGGACCACTGGCTGGGGACCGACGGCTTCGGCCGCGACCTGCTCTCAAGGGTGATTTATGGCACTCGCCCGGCGCTGATAATGGTGGCGCTGATTCTGGTGATCACCATTCCCATCGGGCTGCTGATCGGGGTAGGCGCCGGTTATCTCGGCGGCTGGGTCGATCGGCTGCTGATGCGGCTGACCGACATCATGCTGGCATTACCCGGGCTGGTGATTGCGCTGGCGCTGGTGGCGGTGTTGGGCACAGGGCTGCTGCACGGCGCACTGGCGTTGGCGTTGACCGCCTGGCCGCAGTTTGCCCGTCAGGCGCGGGCTGAAACCATGTCGCTACGCAACAGCGAGTTTCTGGCTGCCGCCCGTATGCAGGGTATCGACGGATGGCGGCTGATGTACGGCCATGTGCTGCCGTTGTGCCTGCCCGGCGCGCTGACGCGGGCGGCCATGACGCCGGGCAACATGATTCTGGCGGCGGCCGGGCTCGGGTTTCTCGGCGTGGGCGCGCCGCCGCCGATGGCGGAGTGGGGCGCAATGGTGGCGGAAGGCAGCAGCGTGATGCTTGAGCAGTGGTGGGTCGCCACCATGCCGGGGCTGGCTATTTTCCTCACCAGCCTGACTTTTAATATGCTCGGCAACGCATTGCGCGACAGACTGGATCCCCGTTATGACAAACGCTGAATCCTGGCTGCTTGAGGTCGAAAATCTGTCGATTCGGCGCCATAACGGCGACTCGCAAACGCTGGTGCAACCGCTGTCATTCAGCATGCGGCGCGAACGGGTGGCGCTGGTGGGGGAGTCCGGCGCGGGCAAATCGCTGCTGGCCTGGGCGCTGATGGGGTTGCTGCCGCCCGAATGTCGAATGCAGGCAGAGCGGCTTGAACTGGCCGGGCAGGACTTGCTGAAGCTCAGCCCGCGGCAATGGCGGCAGTGGCGCGGTCGGCGCATGGCGATGGTGATGCAGGGGCCGAAACACGCGCTCAACCCGATGCGCACCATCGGCTGGCAAATGGCGGAGCCGCTGCGGCTGCACACAAGCCTGTCGCGTTCTGAACGGCGCGACCGGGTGCTGGAAAGCCTTAATGCGGTCGGTCTGGCGGAACCCAGCGGGGTACTGACGTGCTATCCCCACCAGATTTCCGGCGGCATGGCGCAGCGGGTCATGCTGGCGATGGCGATGATCACCCAGCCGGATCTATTGATTATCGATGAACGTACTTTTGCGCTGGACCGGGAAACCCGCGTGCAGGTGCTGTCGTTGCTCGATCACCTGCTGGCCGAACATCACATGGGCCTTTTATTGATTAGCCATGATTTGCCGCTGGTAGTGCATCATTGCGCCCGGATACTGGTGATGCGTCAGGGGAAACTGGTGGATGAACTGGCCGCCTCGCGCTTGCCGGATGCGACGCATCCTTACACCCGAACGTTGTGGCAAGCCCGGCCGGGCAAGCATACCCACGGGCAGGCGCTGCCGACAGCAGCGGACGAGCCGGAGGAGCCGCGTGATGCATGAGCCTATGGCGGTGATGCTGCAGCAGGTCAGCGTGGCCCACTGGCAGGGTTACCAGCGCCATGAGGTGGTGCATGACGCCAGTTTCAACGTGGCGCAAGGGGCGTGTTTTGGGCTGGCAGGGCCGTCCGGCAGCGGGAAATCCTCGTTATTATGGACGCTGGCGGGGCTTAACCCTCACTGGTCTGGCAGCATGACGCTGCTCGATCAGTCGGTACACCCCGGCCGATCGTTCGATGCGGTTCTGCGGCGTCAGGTACAGATGGTGTTTCAGGACCCTTACGCGTCGTTGCACCCGCGACACAGTCTGCGTAAAACCCTGAGCGACCCTTTGCGGTTGATGGGCGTGACGGATATCGATGCGCGGCTCGCGCAGGGCGCCGATCAGGTCGGCCTATCGTGCCGTTTACTGGATAACTATCCCCATCAACTGTCCGGCGGGCAACGTCAGCAAATGGCGTTGTTGCGTGCGCTGTTGCTGCGTCCGCAACTGCTGTTGCTGGACGAAGCGACGTCGGCCTTGGACACGGTCGGGCAGGCGCGTATTCTCAATCTGCTCAATCGCTGGCGGGAGACGGAGGAGATGACCATTATTATGGTCAGCCATGACTGCAATGTGATGGAGCATATGTGTGACCGCATGGTGTGGATACAGGAAGGGCGGCTGCATCCCCGCTGAATGGAATTTTTACGCGTTGCCGTCTGGCGGCGCAGACGAATTTCTAGTAAACAGATCCTCGCGCTGATGCAGTGATACCGAGGAATAAAAACGATGAAGGCATGGTTTGCCATTCTGCTGACGCTGACCCTGATGGCCAGCCCGCCGGTGAAGGCATTGACGCCGGATAATACGCTGGTGGTGGCTATCTCTCTGAATGGCATCATCAGTTTTGATCCGGCTGAAAGTTTCGAAACCGTCAGCAACAGCTGCCTTGCCTCGCTTTACCAGGGGCTGGTGGCGAGCGATCGTAATCAACCCACCCAACTGAACCCCGATCTGGCGCTTGCCTGGCGCGAAGGTCACGACGGGCGCAGCCTGATTTTTACCCTTGACCCCAACGCCGTATTCGCCTCCGGTAATCCGGTGCTGGCCGATGACGTCATCTATTCGCTGACCCGGGCGGTAAAACTCAATAAAACCCCGGTGTTCATTCTGAATGAACTGGGGTGGATGTCGGCGAATATTGACGGGCAGTTCCGGAAAATCGACGATCATCAGCTGGAGGTCCGCTGGACCAGCGATATCGGCAGCGAACTGGTATTACGCCTGTTATCGGCCAGCGTGGCGTTGATTGTCGACAGCAAGCTGGTAGAGAAACACAGCGATAGCGGTGATTTTGGCAATCAGTGGCTGAGAAGCCGCTCGGCGGGCAGCGGCAGCTATCAGATTCGCCATTATCTGCCGCAGCAGGCATTGCTGCTGGAGAGTAACCCGTATGCGCGCCGCCAGCCCGCGCTGGCGCAGGTGATTCTGAAAGACGTGGCGGACTCGAGCGTGCGCCGTTTGTTGCTGCTGCAGGGCGACGTCGACGTCGCCTTCGATCTGGGCGCGGACCAATTCAGCGCGCTGGAAAATCAGCCGGGCATCAACGTGAATCTGGCGTCGGGGGCGAAAATTTACTATCTGGGTTTCAACACCCGCAGTAGCACGGCGCCGTTTCTGGGGCAGCCCGCTTTCTGGCAGGCGGCGCGCTGGCTGGTCGACTATCAGGGCATCGCCAATCGCTTGCTGAAAAGGCAATTCCGGGTGCATCAGAATTTCCTGCCGCTGGGATTTGACGGCGCGGCAATGGAGAAACCGTTCCGGCTTGATGTGGATAAAGCCCGGAGCATATTGCACGACGGCGGGATCGCGCCGGGCAGCCGGTTTACGCTGCTGGTAGCCAACCAGCCGCCCTATGTCGAGGTGGCGCAGGCGCTGCAGGACAGTTTCGCCCGCGCCGATATCTATATCGACGTGCAGACGGTGGTGGAGAGCGAACTCTGGACGCGCATGCGCCGCGGGCGTTTTCAGGCGGTATTCACCTACTGGGGGCCGGACTATATTGACTCCAGCAGCAATGCCAGCGCGTTCGCCCTCAACCAGCCGGATACCCCAGGTACGCTGGCGGCCCGTTTGGGCTGGGTAATTCCGGAGTTGAGCCGGTTGACCAACGCTGCCGCCGCCCAGCGCGATCCACAAACGCGACGCGACATCTACCTGCAATTGCAGCAGGCGGTCAGGGAAAACTCGCCGTTCGTGGTGATGCTGCAGGGCAACCGGCTGGTGGCGGTGCGCAATACGATATTGAATGTCCGGCAGAGCATCGCCAATTCGATGCTCTATTTTGATGAGATTATCAAGGTGAAGGCTGAGACACCCGCATCGCCGTGAGGCGCGCCTGCAGCCGGCTTGATGGAGAGCGTCAGCGGATAAGGACCGTCAGGACGGCGACGTCACTTTTTCAATCAGCATGTTGGTGCTGACCGCGCCGGCGATACACAGCGCCATCGGTACGAAGAAGTCGTTGTTGATACGGGTAAATTCCATGATCAACACCAGACTGGTGACCGGCATTCTCATCGAGGTCGCCAGAAACGCCGCCGCGCCAATCACCGCGTAGGCGCCCGGCTGGTTGTGTGGGAAGAACCACGACCAGACGCCGCCCAACGCCACCGCCAGCAGCGCGCCGTTGGCCAGACCGGGCGTCAGCAGGCCGCCCTGCGCGCCGGCGCGCAAACTGCTCCATTGCACCAGTACCTTACAGCCCAACAGCAGCAATGCCAGCAGTATCGGCAACTGGCTGGTGAAGCTCAGTTCCGCCGGGCCTTTGCCGTTGCCCGCCAGTTGCGGCAGGATGATCACCAGCAATCCCAGCAGGGTGAAGTTGAGCAGGTTGGTGATGATAAGGCGGGCGTTCCGCGGCGAATGTTGCCGGGCGTGACGGGTGAGGCGAACAAACAGCCAGGCGGCCACCCCGAATACCGGCCCGGTGAGCAACGCCCAGACGGTTAAATCGCCGGACACGCTGAGCGGCAGATTGAGGTGGTACTGATACTCGTCGCCCAGACCGACGCGCGCCACCAGCGCCGCCAGCGAGCAGGTCAGCAGCGCCGCCAGGCTGGTTTTTACCTGAACGCGCGCCAGCAATACTTCGACCACAAACAGCGCGCCGCCCAGCGGCACGTTATACACCGCCGCCAGGCCGCCGCCGGCGCCGCAGGCGATCAGCAAACGGGTATCATCCGGGGTCATGCGCAGCGCACGGCTGAGATGATTGGCGGCCAGCGCTCCCAGTTCCCGCGGCGCCACTTCCCGCCCCAGCGGCGAACCCAGCGCCACGGTAACAATCTGCAGCAACGCGTGAATGAGGGTTTCTTTTACCGGCATATCGTTTACCGGCATATCCGGTTTTTCCGCCTGCAATGCCGAGGCGATGCTCACCAGCCGACGGCCGTAGCGGTATAGCGCATACCAGCCCAGACCGGCCACCACGCCGCCGATCAGCAAAGCCATAAAGCGCCGGGCGGGCTCCGCCGCCGAAACGCCCTGTAAAAAACTTTCTTCGCTGATGATATGGTCCAGACTGTAACCATAGGCCAGATGCTGAATGGCATGAAGCAGCAGCGCCAGCAGCATGCCGCCGAGGCCGGCCAGCACGCCGGTTAACGTTAGCGCGATGACAAAACGAATACGCAGGGAAATAGTCTCGGACATACAGGCTCACATCAGGTCTGGAAAACAGCATTGCCGCATTATACTGACTGTACCTCAACAGCGGGTCACAGTGCAGCACTGCGGCGACGGAGGGCGGCATCATGACGAGCGAACGACAACCGTCGGCCTATCAACGCATTACCGGCGCCGACTGGCGTCATATCTTTGTGGTGGGCGATGTACACGGTTGTTACCGGCAACTGATGACGACGCTGGAGCAGGCCGGGTTTGATACCGGGCGCGACCTGCTGGTGTCGGTGGGGGACCTGATCGACCGCGGGTCGCAGAGTCTCGCCTGTCTTGATCTGTTGCAGCAGCGCTGGTTTCGCGCGGTGCGCGGCAATCACGAGCAGATGGCGCTGGACGCGCTGGACGATACCGCACGGATTCCGCTGTGGCGAGCCAACGGCGGCGACTGGTTTTTCCGGCTGGATGACGAGCGTCAGACGCTGGCCCGCCGGCTGCTGGCGCTGGCGGCGCAGTTACCGTATGTCATCGAGGTTGAGACCGCCGGCCGGCGCACGGTGGTGGCGCATGCGGATTACCCGGCGGAATGCTATCAATTTGACCAGCCGCTGCCCTGGATACAGGTGTTATGGAACCGGCAGCGGATCAGCCAGGCGCTGGCCGGCGTCGGCGGGCCGATTAGCGGCGCGGACCTTTTCCTGTTCGGGCATACGCCGTTACGACAGGTGCTGACATGCTGGAATCTGCAGTATATCGATACCGGCGCCGTATTCGGCGGTGAACTGACGTTACGCTGTATTCAGAGCGGCGCTAGCGAATAAGCGCGCAGCGTAAAGACGGACGAAGAATGAAAAACAGGCGTCAGGGAAAATAAACCAACAGGGCTATTTATCCCCGGCTGATTAAATAAAGCGGTCTATTATTAATACTTCGGATTTTCAATTCGAATCGATGCGTGAGCAATAAATAAGAACCGTTGTATACCCGCCATACGTCAGATTGCAGGCGCCCTGACGCGCCCGCTCCAGACAGACTTTGCGCTGAAGTGCCAACGCGGTGTGTTGTCCTGCAACCCGAATTATTGGGGGTATCTGCATTTTCCCAGGCGAGGATAGGGTCGTGAAAAAATATCTTTTCCAATTATTCTGCATGTCATGTTTTTTATTCGCCGCCACGGCGGACGCGAAAAATACCCGTTTGAGCGATAATCAGATCAGACAAATTATTATTGAAGAGTCGATTGCCGATTATTCGGGGAGCTGCGCCTGCCCGTACAGCTCGGCCAGAAACGGCAGCCGTTGCGGCGGACGCAGCGCCTGGAGCCGCAAAGGGGGCGCGGCGCCACTCTGTTATAAAGAAGAGGTCACGAAAGAGAGGGTGGCGCGCTGGCGCGCAGAAAACGGCGAACGCGCGCAGTAACGCATGACAACGCCAATGGTACGCGCCCTGAGGTCATCATCAGGGCGCGTTGCCGGGAACGGTTTATCGGAATACGTGCAATGCCTGTTCCAGCCGGTGTGCCTGTAGATTGAGTTGGTCTGATGCCTGCGCGCAGGCATTCACCCGCGAGGCGTTTTGTTGGGTAATCTGTTCCAGTTCCTCCACCGCCCGGCCGATTTCAGACAGCCCGACCGTTTGCTCTTTGGTTGAATCGGCAATGTGCGAAATCAACTGGCTGACGCTGTTTACTCTTGCCACGATGTTCTGTGTGCTGTCGCCGGCGTCCCTGACATGGGTGGAACCGTAACGAACCTGCGCGACGCTGGATTCGATCAGCTGTTTAATCTCATTGGCGGCGCTGGCGCTGCGTTGCGCCAGATTACGCACTTCACCGGCCACGACGGCAAACCCTTTGCCTTGCTCGCCGGCGCGGGCCGCTTCCACCGCCGCGTTCAGGGCCAGGATGTTGGTCTGAAACGCGATGTTATCAATGATGGAGGTGATACCGGCGATTTTCTCCGAACTGGCGACAATGCTGTCCATGGTCTTTTCCATTTCGCCGATCACTCGACCGCCGCTGATAGCCGCATCGCAGGCGGTTGCGGCCTGCTGACTGGCTTCGCTGGTGGTGGTGGTATTGGTCTGCACGGTGGTGTTGATCTCGTTCATGGCGGCGGCGGTCTGCTGCACGTTAGCGGCGGTGCGTTCGGCATGGCTGTTCATCTCTTCGCTGCCGCTGGCCAGTTCGTCGCTGGCGGAGCGAATATTCAACACCTGCGTGCTGATGTCGTCCACCAGCCAGCGGAACATCAGCCCCAGTTGCCCGATGGCGCGTTGAATCGTACCGATCTCATCGGCGCGGTTTTCATAATCAATGGTGTTGGCGTTGCCGGTAGCGATATTCAGCGCCTGCTGCTTAACCATTTCGATCGGTTTGATCAACTGCCATTCAAGTAAGGCATCCAGCAGCAGCATCATGCCCGTCATAAACGAGCTGGAAATATAAAAGTCAGAGTCAAACTCGCCATGAATCATCCAGAAAGCGACGTAACTGATCAGCGCCGTCAGCATGATCAACCCGCGTAGCCGCCAGCGCATGGAGATCAGCTTCAGGCGCGAAAACAGCCCTGTCAGGCCGGTGCGAAACAGTACCCCTCGGTGCAGCTTCAGGTTGTTACCTTCGGTGCGCATCGTCTGATACAGCTTTTCCGCCGCGTCCACCTCCTGACGAGAAGGTTGGGTGCGTACGGACATATAACCGGTCGTACGACCCTGACGCACAATCGGCACTGCATTGGCCCGCACCCAGTAGTGATCGCCATTTTTGCGCCGGTTCTTGACTAACGCGGTCCAGGGCTCCTGATGTTTCAGTGTTTGCCACATGTCCCGGAAAGCCTCGACCGGCATATCCGGATGGCGTACAAAATTATGCGGCTGACCATCGATTTCGTCGGGTTCGAAGCCACTCACCTGAATAAAGGCATCGTTAGCATAAACAATATGGCTGTTCACGTCGGTGACCGACATGAGTGTGGCATCCTTATCGAAAACGTATTCCCGCTGTGTGACTGGCTGATTGTTGCGCATTTCAGGTCCTCTTGAGGATTATTTTTAATCTGGACTTCAAGGTGTGTCGCATTGAAAAGGCATATATCCGTCATACTTCATGTTGCAGGCGCGTTGGCTTTATTACTCAACTTCTCCACGGGACTCGCCGCGGCAAACCACGTTCAGCCTTCCTGCAACTCGCATTATTTGGGGCATAACAATTTATTGGCTGATAACTATTTTCTCGACAAAGACGTGAATGAAAGGTAAAGCGTGTTTTTAATGAAAACCGTTTTTATTTACATGGCGGCCAACTCCCTGTTTGTAAAAATGATCATGTAGAACAATGAATTGTGTTTTTTCCCTTCACGCACCGGTAGGTCCCCGCCAAAAGGCCGGCGATATATACCTACTATCCCGCGGTGAAAAGTCGGCGGTCGCGTCAGTTAACGCTTTTGCAACTTAATGATAACGGAGATATACGGGCTATCTGATCCGATATCATTTTAAATTTAGCATTTGTCCGGAGAATTTCATTTTCCGCAGAAAATAATCATGCGCTATCGCATGTGGCGATGAAAATAAAACGAGGTAACGGCTATCGGTGGAGTTTTTGATAGCAAAGAAAGGCAAAACGGAATCATGTTGCTCTGGCCTATGGCTTATTTAAGGCGGCCAATAAGCGCTGGCAGCTGTGGCGCAATGGTATGCCCCCACTGCGTCGTCATGAATTATTAAAGGATATCGCACCAGAATATGCTCTATGATGGCTGGCCGCGCCTGACTGCAAGGTGATGCGAGCGTGCCGTCAAGCCAATCGTCGACGCGCGCCGTGCGCCGCTGGTCTATGGGCGGCTGTTGCGCCGCAGAGCGGGCTGGTTGGGCGGCTTACCCGGCGCAGACTCTATTACTCAGCAAATCAGAAGGATCTCACCATGCTGTTTATCTCCATACGTGTTTTATGGCGTTCACTGTATCGCCGGGGGGATCGGATAAACCGGTCTCTCCGTTGTCTGCTGACGTTGTCGCTGCTGGTCTCGGCCGTTACGCCGGCACAGGCGGCGACCGGCTTCGTTCACCCCGGTCTGCTGCATACCCAGGCGGACTTCGAGCGTATAAAAAACCAACTGGCGAATGACGCCGAACCCTGGAAAAGCGGCTGGAACAAGCTTATCAGCAATAACCATGCATCGCTGAACTGGAAAGCCAATCCGGTTGAGATTGTCTACCGTGGGGCCAATAGCGAAGGCGCGGAGAATTATGGGCGGTTGTATAACGACGCCGCTGCGGCCTACGCGCTGGCGCTGCGCTGGAAGCTGAGCGGCAATGTCGCCTATGCCGACAAGGCGGTGGAAATCCTTAATGCCTGGTCGTCCACGTTGAAAGATATTCGCGGCACCAGCGACCGCTATCTGGCCGCCGGAATTTACGGCTATGAACTGGCCAATGCGGCTGAACTGGTGCGTGATTACCGCGGCTGGAAACAGGCTGATTTCAACCGGTTCAGTACCATGATGCTGAAAGTGTTCTATCCGCTCTGCCATGATTTTCTGGTCCGCCATAACAACGCCCGCATCGATCACTACTGGTCGAACTGGGATCTGGCGCAGCTGAACACCATTCTGGCTATCGGGGTACTGACCGACAACCGCGATATCTACAACGAAGCCATCGGTTATTTCAAAACCGGCAGCGGCAACGGCGCCATCAACAATCTGGTCTGGAAGCTGTATCCGGAGGCCAATGTGGGGCAGATGCAGGAGAGCGGTCGCGATCAGGGGCACGCCACGCTGGCGGTGGGGTTGGTCGGTTCGCTGGCGCAAATGGCCTGGAGTCAGGGGGATGACCTGTTCGGTTACGCCGACAATCGTATTTTGAAAGGCGCGGAATACGTGGCGGCTTACAACCTCGGCAAAGACGTGCCCTATACGACTTACAGCAATAGCGACGGCATCGTGCAGACGGTAATTTCTCCCACCGGGCGCGGTACTCTGCGCCCGACCTGGGAAATGCTTTACAACCACTATGTGGTGCTGAAAAAACTGAATGCGCCGAATATCAAGGCGTTCGCTGAAAAAGTACGGGTGGAAGGCGGCGGCGGTGATTACGGCCCGAATAGCGGCGGATTTGATCACCTTGGCTACGGCACCCTGATGTATACGCTGGTGCAATAACCGTCAGCGTGTATGGCGTGAGAATATGGCCCGTGTACCAGATAGCCGGTACGCGGGCCGTTTTGCTATGTCGCGTTTGTCGGCGGCCGCGGGTTAGAACGTTTCCCAGTGGCTGGCGGTATTGTAGGCGCCGGCGGCCGCCACGCTGCGGCTGGCGGGCAACTGCGGCGGCGCTAACGGCGTGATGGCGGCCGATGCGGTTCTGGCGGCGGCGGGCGATGCGGCGGTATGGAGCCGGAACAGCGACACCGCGCGGTTGAGATGGTCGCTTTGCTCTTCCAGCGACGTCGCCGCATTGGCGGACTGTTCCACCAGCACCGCGTTCTGCTGTGTCACGCGATCCATCTCGCTGACGGCCTGACTGACCTGATCGATGCCGCGGCTTTGTTCTTCCGACGCGGAGGAGATTTCGCCCATGATGTCGGTGACGCGCGTAACGGCTTTCACCAAATCGCCCATGGTTTCCCCGGCGGAGCCGACCAGGACCGACCCTTCGCGCACCCGGCTGACCGAATCCTCGATCAGTCCCTTGATTTCGCGCGCGGCGTCGGCGCTGCGCTGGGCCAGACTCCGTACCTCGCCGGCCACCACCGCAAAGCCGCGGCCCTGTTCGCCGGCGCGCGCCGCTTCCACCGCGGCGTTCAGCGCCAGAATATTGGTCTGAAAGGCGATGCTGTCGATAAGCCCGGTGATGTCGCTGATTTTCTGCGAACTGCCGCTGATTTGTCCCATCGTGCTGACTACGTCATCGACCACCTGCAGCCCTTTGTGGGCGGTATCCGACGCGTCGCGCGCCAGCTGGGATGCGTGACGGGCGTTGTCGGCGTTCTGTTTTACGGTGGCGGTCAGCTGTTCCATGCTGGCGGCGGTTTGCACCAGCGAGGCGGACTGTTGCTCGGTACGGGAGGAAAGATCGCTGTTGCCGCCGGCGATTTCGCTGGCGCTGCGATAAATTTCATGCGCGCTCACCCGCACTTTATCCACGGTATCGGTCAACGAGTGCTGCATGTGACGAACGCTGTCCGCCAGTTGGCCGATTTCGTTTTTCGCCTGAATCTGCAGCGACTGCGTCAGGTCGCCCGTGGAAATATGGTGCAAATGGGTAATGACCCGATTTAACGGTTGCAACAGAACCCGACGAATATATACCCAGGCGCTGGTGGTAGCGAAAAACAGGATCAACACGCACACGGCAATGACGATAATACTGTAATGGTAATTCTGACCGCTGTCGCTGACCGCGCTGTCATTCAGCGCGTCGTTCTGGCGGAAATACGCATCAAAGGATTGCTGAAATGCATCCTGTATTTTCTGGGTCGGCAGGGCCTGAATCGTTTTGACATCCTGTGTTTTGATCAGATCGACAATGCGTTGCAGCACGCTGCGTAATGCCTGGTAATTCTCGTTAATATTTTTTGCCAGCGCAGCGTCCTGCACCGGCAGGGGCAGAATCTGGCTGTAAGCGGCGAAATGTTTATCCGCTTCTGCCAGCGATTGGTTGGCGACATCGATCAGATCGGCGGACTTCCCGGCGCTGGGAATATTGTTGGTTTCCATGATCATCCGAGCGATGGCGCGGTTCATGGTATTGCGCGTCTGGATCAGCGCAATCCAGGAGGCGTTCAGTTCCCCGCTTTGCTTGCGTAGCGTTTGCGCGACGACAAAGTTATTCCTGTCACTTTTCATGGCGCCGAAGAAAAAACCGTAACTGACCAGCTGCAGCAGACTTAAGGCCAGCAGTAATGAAAATAGCCCGGTGACAATTTTTATATTCCTGAACATGGCTCGCTCTCGATAAATGAATAATGACGTCGGTAAAAAAGCCATCGGCAATAAAAAGTGAGAACTTTAAAAAAAACGTGATTTTCATCACAGGAAATACTTATAGGATAATGGTCAGGCGGATTAACGCATTGGGGCGGAATAAACGGAATGATTCACCGGAAGTAATTCTTTTTATGGTTTTTCATTATTCTCATTCCGGCAAATCGGCTTACTGTTTATGGCAAATTAAAAGTCATTATCCGGTCGAATCAGGATGGGGAAACGTGGCGACGTTTGGCCTGGTACATGGCGGTGTCCGCCTGACGAATCAGCTCGTTGGCGTTAAGCGGCGCCCCCTGAGGCAAAATCGCGCGCCCCACGCTGGCCGATAGCGTGATGGTCTGCTGGCGAATGGTGATCGGTTTTTCAATCTTCGCTTTCAGTTTTTGGGTGATGGCGCGGATTTCGGTGGCCAGATTGCGCTGCTCATGAATCACCATCAGGAATTCGTCGCCCGCCAGACGACCGATAAAGTCGTAGGAACGGGTATTCTGACGCAGTAGGCGGGCGAAGGTTTTGATGACCCGATCGCCAAAATCGTGGCCGAAGCAGTCGTTATAGTATTTGAAGTTGTTGATATCAAAAAACAGCAGCGCCAGCGCGCCGCGCCGCTTTTTCCCCGCCTGCCGGTTCAGGTAGCTGATGACCGCCCGCCGATTGGGCAGGCCGGTCAGGTGATCGTGATTGGCTTCGAACGCCAGCTGGTCGCGCAATACCGTAAGGTGGGTGATGTCGGTGGAGAGAATGTAGGTGCCGAGCTCCGGCGATTCGGCGGGCACCAGTTCGGTGTGAAAAGTAGTGAGTTGCCCATCAGGCATATCCAGCACATGTTCAAATGATAGAGAAAGCTGTTTTTGCCGCGACTCTTCCAGTTTAGGCAGAAACAGTGCCAGTTCCTGGGGGCGGAAGATCTCGCCGATATCACGTTGGTACAGGGTGTCATGCTCATGACCCATCAGTTTGCGTAGGTGGCGATTGGCGAAAACCAGTACGTTGTTCGGGTTAATGCAGGAGATCATCGCCGGAATATGATCGGTGATGTCCTGAATAAACTGGTGGCTCTGGCGCAGTTCGGCGGTGCGTTGTTCCACCCGGTGCTCCAGTTCCAGACTCAGGCTGCGCAACGCCTGTTCGGATGCTTTCTGATCGCTAAGGTCGGTCAGCGCCAGCAACAGGCCGAATTTTCCGCCATCCGGATTGTAGAGCACCGAAATGGAGACTTGCGCCCACAATTCGCTGCCGTCGGCGCGGATATAGCGGCGTTGCTGGGTGCTCTCCAGCAGATTACTGCCCATCAGCAGATCATGATCGCTGATGAGTTGGGGCATGTCATCCGGGTGCACCACTTTGTCCACCGGCAGCGTCAGCAGCGTTTCCTCGTCGTAGCCAAGCATATCGCAGAACGCGTGATTGAATTTTAGCGGCCGTTTGTCCGGGGCTATCAGCGCCAGGCCGATGGCGGCGCGGGAGAAAATCTGCTGACTGACGTAATCCGACTGATACAGCCTTTCCCGGGCGATCGCTTCGCGCGCCTGCATCTCCACCTTATGCAACACGGTTTCTACGATAAACGCCAAATCGCTGAGTTGCTGCATTTCTTCATCGCTGAAGGTGCGCGGCTGATGGTGATACAAGCACAGCGCGCCGAGCGGGGTGCCGAGCGAGGAACGCAGCGGGTAGCCGGCGTGAAAACGAATCGGGTCATTGCCAGTGACCATCGGATTAGCCGCGAAGCGCTCGTCCAGCAGGGTATCGGGGATGACCAGCGGCGCATTGGCGCTCACCGTATGCACGCAGAAGGAAAACTCGATGTCCGGTTCCTGACGGGGAAAATTGGCCTTCGACAGAAACCATTGCCGCTCGTTGTTCACCAGTGAGATCACCACGCTCTTTACCTGAAAAAAGGTGCGGGTGATACGCGTCAGACGAGGGAGCTCTTCGGCGGGCTGCGTGTCAAAGATATTCAGCATACGCGCGAGGATATCTTGCTGTTCTTCGCTACAACGATGGCCTGGGGAAGTCATGACGAAACCTTATGGTACCTGGTGATGATTGCTAAGCTCTGCAAGGGGCAGAGCCCAGCTGATGTCGCCATCCCGCCGTTGGCCTGAGCGCTTGTCCGATATTATTCAAGGACAGTTATCGGTAAGCGACATATCGCAGCGCGATTTTTTTGGGCGAAATGTGCAATAGATCACTTTCTGGTGAAAACGCTGGTGTGTTTTATCTCCGCCATGCCGGACTGAATGCGATACCGCCGCGGCGTGCGGCCCGTAGCGGTACCCTTAAATCAGTCGGAGGGCGGGAAAGCCGACTCACTTGTCATCTGGCGTTTGACGGGTATAGACGCATTCGCCATGTACATAAGTGGCGCTGATGTTTCGGTCGTCGCCTTGCATCATCAGGGCGAACAGCCGATCGTCCAGCGAGGTAGACTGCTGTTGGCGCAACTGTTGCAGCGGGGTGGCGGCCCAGTCCAGCACCACGAAATCGGCGTCTTTGCCTGGCAGAAAGTTACCCAACCGATCGTCCAGCGACAAGGCGGCGGCGCTGCCCAGCGTGGCCTGGTACAGCCCTTCGCGCGCCGAGAGTTTTTCTCCCTGCAACTGCTGCACTTTATAGCCGTCGCTGAGGGTTTGCAGCAGCGACAGGCTGGTGCCGGCGCCGACGTCGGTGCCCATCCCGATGCGGATCCCCGCCGCTTTTAGCGGATGTAACCGGAACAGGCCGCTGCCCAGAAACAGATTGGAACAGGGGCAAAACGCCACGGCGGACTGGCTTTGCGCCAGCGTGCGGACTTCGTCAGGCTGCAGATGGATGGCATGGGCAAACACCGAACGGCGTCCGGTCAGACCGTGGTGATGGTAGACATCCAAATAATGCCGATGCTCGGGAAACAGCGATTTGACCCAGGCGATTTCATCCGGGTTTTCGCAGAGGTGGGTATGCAGATACACATCCGGGTATTCCCGCAACAAGCGACCCGCCAGCGCCAGCTGCTCCGGGGTGGAAGTGGGCGCAAAACGCGGCGTGACCGCATAGCGCAACCGTCCGCGGTGGTGCCATTTTTCAATCAGCGCCTTGCTCTCGTCATAGCTTCGCTGCGCGGTATCGCACAGATAGTCCGGCGCATGACGGTCCATCATGACTTTGCCGGCGATGAGGCACATGTTTTTGGCTTCGGCGGCGCTGAACAGCGCGTCAACCGACTGCGGGTGCACGGTGGCGAAGACCAGCGCGCTGGTGGTGCCGTGCCGCAACAGTTCCTGAATGAAAAACGCGGCCCGTTCCCGGGCGTAATTCTCGTCGGCGAACTTGCGCTCGGTGGGAAAGGTGTAGGTATTGAGCCAGGACAGCAGCTGCTCGCCGTAACAGGCGATCATTTCCGTTTGCGGAAAATGGATGTGGGTATCGATAAATCCCGGCATCAGCAGCCGGCCGCGATAGTCGATCACCGTCATGGACTGGCGTTCGGCCTCGGTGAGGCTGTCATACGGCACGGCATCCTGAATACGCCCATTGCGCACCCGCAGCAGGCCGTCTTCGATAAAGCGAGTGGCCTGCGGGTTATGCAACGGGTCGGCGACAAAGTGCAACAAACTGGCGCGGTAAGCGCGGATGGATTCCGTCATCGGTGTTCTCCCTGCTGAGGACAGGAAAACAGGGGGGTATACCCATCATTCTTTTCCTGAACCCGTGTTAATCAAAGCGGTGTCTGCGTCTGATTTTTGATGGTGAAGGGGGGAAGGGCACCATCGTCACGGCAGGATTCATCCCTTGCGGCGTTAACAACCGTAAGACGGGCGTCGACGCGGCAATTGACTGAAAATCAGCAAAAGCAGTTTGATACTAAAAGCCGACGGCGGTCAGCGTCAATAATACGTTTTTCCGATACGAGGCGTACGGGAGTGGTTAAAACACGTTTTGTGTATTTATGGCGGGGATAAAAAACCCCGCCGGGCGGCGGGGAAAGACGGTCAAGAAAAGTAAGGAAACACGGAGGGAGAGAAACGTGGCGAATTACTTACGTTCGCCGTCAACCGGCTCGGTTTTGCCCGGCACCATGATGGAGCGGGTGATGGCTTCCATGGTGACGAAGGTGTGACCGCAGTTCACGTTGGTGCACTGGTGGTAACGCTCCTTGGTATTTTCAGACAGGTAGCGGCTGGAACGGGCATGAGCGGAATGACGACAAAGAGGACAATGCATCATTTTGAAATCACCTTATGTGTACGGGTTAGTGAAACATCTTACACACATGGTACTGCAATGAATTCGAATTTGCAAATTTATAATTCGAAAAGTGAATTATGATGCTGAGGTTGCGTTGCCGATAACGCTGTAGCTGGTGTCGTATTCGACATCCAGCATCGACACTTCCAGTTCGATAGCGGTGATAAAACCACTGCCCGCAATCGTGTGGGTCAGCCGCTTGATGGTCCACTGGCGCTCATCCATCACCTGTTTGAAGCCTTTAAGCCGAACCAGCGCGCCGGGCTTCAGGTTTTCCATGCCTTTTGCCAGCGTGAGCGAGAATGTCACCGTGCCGCGCTGGGTTTCACGCCATTTGCTCAACGCCGCCTGGGTCGCGTCGTCCTGGGTGGAATAGGTGGTCTGTAACGTTTGCTGGCTTTCTTCTTCCCCAGCCAGGTAGTTGTCCGTCGACGGTGTTGATGACTGGGCGGACGATTTGGCGTTAGGGTGGGTTGCTACCGTATCCGGTTGGCTCTGACGCTTGCGGCTGATCTTCACAGTATGTGTTTTTGCGTCGTTGCTGTCGTGCCAGTTGGCGGTGACGGACGTATTGGCGATGCGGTCGGCGATCGTAAAACTGTGCGAGTCGCCGTCGCTGCGTTCGATCAGGTAGGTCGATACGTTTTTGCCGTCTGCAGCTGTGCCGGTACCGGCGACGAAAAGTCGCAGCGTGTCGCTTTTGATCGCCACGGTACCGCTGTATCGTCTGGCCAGGCGGCAAAGAAACGACAAGTCGGATTCTTTGGACTGGTTTTCATGAGCAATCGCGGTACCGGCCAGCGAGTTTTCGATCGACGCCATCAGACTGTAGCGTTCCGCAATCGTCCGGGCGATGTCGCCCAGGGTGGTGGCATCGTATGAGCCATCACGCGGCGTGTTTAAATCGCCGCGAAAGTTCACGCTGCGTGCGCTGAGGGTGATCCTGTCCGGTGCGCCGGTATGGCTGACCTGATCGACGATAAAGGTGCCCTTGTCGGCCAGCGCCTTGCCTTTCCAGCCGATCCTGAGGCTAATTTTCTCACCGCGTTTGGGCATTTGCACCTTGCCGTCGCTGTCGTCGATATCCAGCGATAGCTGGTCGGATTCGAAACCCATCACGTCGTGCAGCGACAGTGAAATGAGCCGCTGGCTGAGATTGCGGGTCGTTTTAGCGTCGCCTGACGCTTCCGATAGCGTTATCTGATAATCCGGGGCGAGTTGATCGGCAATGCCGATGCGATTATTCACTATCACGACAGGATTCCCCCGATGGCGGTTCTGGCGGATGAAATGGCCGGCGCGATCTGCTGGCTGTACAGATCGGAAGCCTGCTGGCTGAGGTCGCCGAACATCGCAATCAGCGATTCGTCAACGCGCGTCAGGTTCACGGAGAATTCAATGCGTTTGGCGCTGCCGTCGGAAAAGAACTCGGTGTTGGTGTGCTGCAGGCTTTCAATCACGTACATGCCGTAAATGGTGCCGCTGCCTTCGATCAGCGGCCAGGCGCGCCCCATTCCCGCCATGAGTTCGAGCGCCGACAGCGAGAGCTTGCTGAACTTGCCGTTAACTTCCGGACACAGCACGCCATTAAGGCTGATGGATTCATTTCCCTGTCCCAAAAACTGCTGTGCAGGGCGCAGGCCTATACGGCCGTTGTTGGCCCAGCGGTAATTGACATGGCGGCTGAGGGTGCTGTAAGGCAGCGTTTGCAATTGAAATACAAATAAACCAAGCGCAAGCATCATGGTATTTATCCTCATGAAATGAGATTAGAGGTCATGGAGTTGTAGGAATACGCGCTGCTATTCGGGGTGTATTTTCTCAGTGCCTCGTCGATGTATTGTTTAATCACGTCGAGGTTACTGTTCTCCGGCACGTTGATCGTGATGTTATTCACCACGCGCTGGTCAAAATAACTTTGCTTTGCTGCCGGGGAGAGGGCGCTGTAATTGCCGTTAATCATGTCAGACAACGGGTTTGACGGGTTTTCCGCGCTGTTCTGACCGGTCAACGCTGACCGACTGAGCAGTTGCATGGCCGGATTGGAAATAGCTTGCAGCGCGTCAATCCCACCGGCCGCGACGTTGCCGCCGTCGCCGTCATCCAGATCCGCATTGCTTAATGCAGACATCATCAGGCTGGTTTCTTCCACGCCGACAAACGATTCCTGCGCAGTTCCGGCGAGCGTGTTCAGCCCCTCCGCACCCATCTGCGAAGCGACGTCAGGGCCGACGGTCGGCAGCAGGTTCGTCGGCAGGTTGAGGTTTTGCTGCGCCTTCAGCAACGACGCTACGTTGCCCGGCAGCGACGGCGCGGTGATTCCGGAAGACCACTGCGCCGAAGGCACCAGACCGGCGATGCGCTGTTGCGCCTGCATGGCCGCCGTCGCGGATAAATAGATGCTGTTGACGCCGTCGCTGGCCTGAGCGATGAGCGATTGGGTTGCGCCGGCGTCGGGATACTGTCCGTTGCGGGAGAGCGCCGCATTATCCGCAGATGAGCGGTCATGCGCGGTTTTCAGGGCGGAATAGGCCGGCGCCAGGATGGCGGTCAGCGCGTCGAACCGTCTGGCGAGGTTTCCCAGGGTTCCCAGCTGCGCCGCGGCAGCGAGTCTGCCGCCTTTTTTTCCGCCCGTCGCGTTTTTTTTCGGCGACCCGGCGGCGTTGAACGCCGTCGTACCGTGGGTGATTTGGCCGGCCTTAGCCAAAAAATCCTGCAGTACACTGCTGATTTTATTCAGATAAACATTATCCCCAAGCGGCGAGAAGATGCTGTTATCCCCGGCGCTGCCGCTTCGTCCGTTGGCGCCGGTTGTCGTCGAACCGCCATTCGGGGTGGTTGATTGCTTAGGCATAGTCGTTTGCTTAGGCATAGTCTTTTGCTTAGGCATAGTCCTGTCCACTTCGTTGTAGCGCCTTGGCACGCCAGTTAATCAGCTCGGCCAGGCTCATGGGGAAAAGTGCGGATGGCGGCCAGTGGAACACCACGGCGATATCCGCCATCAGGTCGTCAACCGTGAGGCTCGGCGGCAGCGTCAGCGTACCGAGCCCGGCGATAAAAAACCGATCACCTTGCCGGCGAATTCAAGCAGGTCAGGCAGTTCCAGCCCCATGACGTCGGCTTCGGTCAGGGCAGGGTAAGTGATGCGCGGCAGCAATTTGATCAGCGCTTCCACATCGGCGCTCGCCAGCGCCGCCAGACCGATGCCGCGCAGCGTGCCCGCGGTCGGTGTGAGCAGCGTGATGGCGTCAATCAGGGTTTCGCCGCGTTTGATGGGGGCGTTCAGGATGATGACGCTGTTTTGTGTGGTTGTTTCAACCGTCATGATAAAAACTCCAGTGCTATCAATAAGAATGGCCAGCCGTAGCTGGCCATGAAGCGGTCGTTACAGACCGATATTGCGGCGGTGTTGTTCCAGACGGTCAACGCCGTTCACTTTCTCGATCATGTTGATGGTGTCGATTTCGATCATGTCGACGCCGTCAATGATCAGTTTGTAGTAAGTGCACTGGGTAGAGACGCGTACGTCAGTCTCTTCACCCTGCTTGGATTCGCCACTGTCAATCGACTTGTGGCGGCCGCGCAGCACGATTTCGACGGCGGTGATGTCGCCGGTGTCGTCACGCTGGTAAGAACCGGCGAAACGCAGCGGAACCGCATCGGCGCCCGGCAACGCGTACTGGCTCCAGAAGGCGCTGTCCGGCAGGCCGCCCATGTTCCATTCCATCACCAGCGCGTCGTTGTCCAGCCCAAAATCCACCGGCGCCGCGCCTTGCATACCGCCGCCGCGGTAGTTTTCCAGTTTGCGGGTCAGTTTCGGCAGGGTGACGGAGTGCACCTGGCCCATGTAGCTCATACCGTCGTTGAACAGGTTGAGATATTTAAGTTTACGTGGCAGTGCCATGAGTCTGTCGCTCCTTAGCTGTTAACGGATGCGGCCAGGTTCACCAGATACTTGTCGGTGATACGCTGACGCAGCGTGAGGTTTTCCAGTGGCGGCACCGGGGTGTACTCGTAGTCGATGTACAGCTTGCCCGCCTTCAGCGTTTCCTTATCGTTGGCGCTTTCATCGAACCAGCAGTCGGCGTCGATGATGTAGCCGTTGGATTTCAGCTCGCGGAATTTGGCCTTGATGCCCTCGATGATGTCGCGGATCAGGGTGGCGGTAACCGGTTTGTCGACGGCCCACATGTGCGCTTCAGCCATGGTGTCGGCCAGCACTTGCGCGGTGCGGGTGTAGTTTTCAAACAGGAAGAGCGGATCGTCGGAACAGGTGCGGTTACCCCAGAAGCGGAAACCGTCCTTACGCACCAGCGTGGTCACGCCGGCTTCGTTCAGCAGGTCGGCGTCGCTGCCGATGGTCTGCAGGTCCCAGTACACGCTGGCGGAGATACCGGTCACGCCGTTGACGCCGACGTTGGACAGGGTTTTGTGCCAGCCGGTTTCCTGGTCGATCTTGGCGCGCAGGCCCAGTGCACGCGCGGTAGCGTATGCGGTGGCGCTGGCGTTGGTAGCGGTGTTCCAGGCGATAAAGTCCGGCCAGATCACCATCAGTTCGCGCTGGCTGAAGTTGCTGCGGTATTTGATGGCGTCGGACAGGGTTTTACAACCATAGGCGCTCACGTAACCGAAGGCGCGCAGCGACTGACAGATGGCGGCCAGCGCGGTGGCGACAGGCTGGGAATCCAGCCCCGGAACGCCGAGGATACGCGGCTTCACGCCAGTGACTGCCTGGGCGTCCAGCAGGGCTTTCATACCGGTGTATTTGCCGTTGGCATCGGCGCCGCCGATGATGTTGGACACCGTTTCAGCCTCGTTGGCGCCTTCAGCCACGCGAACGACTACCGTCACCGGTTTGGTCTGATCGCCGATGGCCTGTAGCGCGGCAGCCAGGGTACCGGTTTTACCGGCCTTGCCCGCGGCGGTCAGCACATCGGTAATCAGCACCGGTGTATTCAGTGGGAAAGTGGCGGCGTCAGCATCCGGTCCGGTACAGACCATACCGACGATCGCGGTTGATACAGTTGAAATGACGCGGGTACCGTCGTTGATTTCGACGACCTGCGTACCGTGATGAAAATCACTCATCAAGAATGTCTCCTGTTGTGGGGTGCGAGTAATAGTGCCTTGCCGGAAAACAGAAGGCATCCGAATAGGGTTTGGTATGGAATGGCACAACAGGGTGAAGCCGATAATGTTTTTATAATGATTAAAAACAATAGGTTAATTGAAATAAAAAACAGATGCCGTTGGGGTGACAACGGCATCTGTGGGGTTTTGGCGCATCAGTTTACGCCACCGGGAAAGGTGAATCAGGCGGGCATGGCCGGCCAGTCGATAGCGGGCGCAGACGAAACGTCCACCCGGCTTAATTGCACCATATAGGTTTTCCAGCTTTTCAGCGCCTGGGTTTCCTGTTCGGTCGCCATCTCCAGTTCCACCGCATACTGCAGCACGGTCAGCCGTTTTTCCGCCTGAGCGAGATAGCTGGCCATCTGCTGTTGCGCCGCGCTGACCTGTGCGGCCTGCTGCGCTTTGGTATCCGTCACCCAGCCGTCGTTTTGCCAGACATCATAAGCGGTGGCCGGCGGCAACAGCGTCAGGGTGTCGGAAAGGTCGCCAAGCTGGATTATCAGGCTGGATTGTCGCGTCTGCTTATCGTAGGCCGTCTGCCCGCGATAATCGGCAACGCTTCCCCAGGTCGCTCCATCCTGACTGCGCACGATAGCCTGACCGGATTGAGCGGCCGGAGGCGTATCAATAAAACTGTGCGCCGGAATGCCGACGCCTTCCATCAGATATTCACGGGTATTGCCGATATATTCCCGAGTTTGCGGATCAATATGGTAAACCTGAATATATCCACTGCCGGTGCTCAGCCCCTGTTCATTCAGCTGAATCATATTTTCATTTTGTGTAGCCATGATTAACCTGCCTTGACGATGTAGCTGAAGGCGATATTACGCGTGCGAGTGGCACCCCAGAATTTTTCACTGGCTTGTTTTTCCGACTTGCTTGTATCTAACCAGTACAGAGTACGAGCAGTGCCATCTGGTTTATCTGCATTACATTCGGATAAGTTACCAATGCCGTTAAGTGTTGGATAGGTTCCATCGTCTCCAAGAATATGGGTACCTGCTTGAGCTGACATCAGTTTCCTGTCTGTATCCACTCCCCGGCCGTCATCCCAGCCACGGATAAATTCGCCACGCAGATCCGGCAAGGTGCCATCGGGATATAATTTTGCCAGCTGCGGGTATTTGGCGGTATCAAACGTCTGGCCGTTACATTTCAGCCAGCCTTCCGGCGCATCCGCCAGCGGCCAGGGTTGCGGAATACCCACCAGCTCTTTCAAGGCAGCGGTGGATGTATCTTGCTGTTCGCCACAGGCTTTCTGGCAGCATTGAAGAGAAATATTTTCAATATAGACATGATTATTTTTGTACAGGTTTTCTTTACCAAAACCAAAATCAAAGGCATGAGGGTGACAATGTTTTTCCATCTGTTTTATCTCAGCGTGAGTGAATGAATAATGCGTCATGATTTCTACGCGCTGATATTATCGTCGGGAATGACAGGCTATTCATTGTAAGGCTGTTGTATCATTAATGGGTAAGCAGTGAGTTTTTAAAATTAGAAATAAAATAATGCAATGTGATGTATTTTTTTTCGGTTGTTATCTTGTTTTTATTTTCGTCGGTGTTGCCGGGAAGTATTTATAAATGGTTTTTTCCGACACGCCGATAATATTGGCTATTTGCCAGCGGGTTGCCCCATTACCCAACAGTGTTCTGGCATGCTCAATCGCATCAGGCGTCATAATGCGCCGACGACCGCCAATGCGACCCGCCGCCCGGGCGGCCGCCAGTCCGGCGCGGGTTCGTTCGACGATCAGTTCTCGCTCCATCTCGGCCAGCGCACTCATCACGTGGAAAAAGAAACGGCCGGCCGGCGTTGAGGTATCAATCGCATCGGTTAGGCTACGAAAGTGAATGCCACGACCCTGCAGGTCCGACACCATGGTAATCAGGTCCCGTACGCTGCGGCCCAGCCGGTCCAGTTTCCAGACGATCAGGGTGTCGCCGCGTTTGAGTTTGCGCAATGCCCGTTTCAACCCCGGTCGCCTGGCGTTTTTGCCGCTGGCCTGATCTTCAAAAATCAGTTCACAATTTGCGCCGACCAGCGCGTTTTTCTGTAATTCGGTATTTTGATCGCTGGTGGATACCCGGGCATAGCCAATAAGCATAACGTAACTTCCTGAAAAGGCTGATTGTATTTATCTTCTCACTTTCTCGCAAACCTGGGTTTAAGCGACGT
>JAAIGF010183331.1_pt1 | contig 97639 bp, 79 predicted proteins | sample 6487441 | NCBI WGS metagenome assembly JAAIGF01 (sample SAMN13974129, study PRJNA590717) | phyllosphere metagenome | biome: pepper field; feature: multiple bacterial spot infested pepper fields; material: pepper leaves; isolation source: leaves from pepper fields | host: Capsicum annuum ... | reverse complement strand
GCCGACGGTCTCCAACGAAGTGCGCGCCTCGCGCGAGCAGATCGAAAACTACTTCGCGATGTTCCTGACCAAGAAGCCGCAGGGCGTGGTCAATTACCGCACCGTGCGCGTGCTCGATGACGACAGCGCCGTGGATGCCGGCGTGTACACCTTCACGCTGACCGACAAGCACGGCAACAAGAGCAACGTGCAGGCCCGCTACACCTTCGTGTACGAAAAGCGCGACGGCAAGTGGCTGATCATCAACCACCACAGCTCGGCGATGCCGGAAGTGGATGCACCCAAGGTCGCCAAGGTCGCCAAGGTCAAGTAAGCGGTACATCGCACCGGCGATCGAATCGCTGTCGACGCCACTGCGCACGCAACCGGCGGCGTCCCTCCCGCCGCCGACAGCTGTGCCAAGCGCATCGCACGATGCCCCACGTGCGATACGCGCTGCGAGCACCAGCGCGGCTCGCAACGCCGTCTTCCGCGCAGGGTGTGGCGACAGCCATTGCAGGCCCGCACACCTGGGCACACGGCCAATTGATCAGGATCAAGGCAGCGGCGGCGCCAAGCGCGAAGACTTCCCACGTCCATTGCACCCCACGAGACTTCCCATGCGTATGCGCTCTACCCTTCTGTTCGCCGCTCTGGCCGCTTCTTGCGTCAGCCTCCCCGCACTGGCGCAATCCAAAGGCGACTGGACCGTTGCCGTCGGTGCCCACCAGGTCGCTCCCAAATCCGACAATGGCAGCCTGGTCGGCGGCACCCTCGACGTGGATGTGGGCAAAGACATCAAACCCACGTTTACCGCCGAATATTTCGTCGCAGACAACCTGGGCATCGAGGTGCTGGCTGCGCTGCCGTTCGAGCACGACATCGCGATTGGCGGCCTGGGCCGGGTGGGCAGCACCAAGCATCTGCCGCCGGTGATCTCGCTGCAGTACCACTTCAACGCCCAGGGCACGCTATCGCCGTTCGTTGGCGCCGGTATCAACTACACGCGCTTCTTCGACACCGACACCCGCGGTGCGCTGGCCGGCAGCAAGCTGGAGCTGGACGATTCCTGGGGCCTGGCACTGCATGCAGGCGTGGACTACAAGCTCAGCGACCGCGGCGCGCTGCGCGTCAACCTGCGCTGGATCGATATCGATACCCGAGCGCGCCTGGACGGCAACCGTATCGGCACGGTCAATATCGACCCGCTGGTCTACGGCCTGGCCTACGTGCACCGATTCTGATCCCCGCGGCGTGGGCGGCGCATCTCTGGCACACTTGCCGTCCAGGGACGTGCATCACCGCCGGAGTTGCGGACAGGTCGGTCACGTCGCCCGCCTGTCCGACCTACCGGGGATTCCATGAACACGCTGACTCGCACCGCCCTCGCCATCGCACTGGCCGCCTCGGCCGCACCCGCCCTTGCACAGTCGGCCGGTCATTGGACGACCGGTTACGGTGCCGGCTATGTCTCGCCCAAATCCAATAGCGGCACCTTCGGCGGCACCCAGGCCGAGATCAAGGGCGCGCCGGCACTGTCGTTCACCTACGAATACTTCCTGCGCAACAACCTGGGTATTGAAGTGCATGCGGCAGTTGCGGGCAAGCACGACCTCGAGCTGCAGGGCATCGGCAAGGTGGGCAGCTATTGGACGGTGCCACCGAGCGTGCTGCTGCAGTACCACATCAATGGCTATGGCACGGTGTCGCCGTTCGTGGGCATAGGCATCAACTACACCACGTTCCTGGGCGAAGACACCGAGCCGACGGTTACCAGCGGCGATCTGCGTTTCGACGATTCGGTCGGCGCCACTGCGCATGTCGGCGTGGACTTCATCTTCAACGATCGTAGCGGCCTGCGCGTGGATGCGCGCTGGACCGATTCGCGCAGCAACGTCGACCTCAACGGCGCGCGGCTGGGCAAGGCACGGATCGATCCGTTGACCTTCGGCGTGTCGTACCTGGTGTATTACTAAGAGCGCCTAGCAACACGACTGCGCTCATCGCCAGATGGGCGCGGCCAGCGCCCGCTGCGGCATGCCCCCACGCGGATGCTGCAGTTGCCGCTTGCGTGCAACTGTTTGCTCCATCCGGGCGCGCTCCAGGCACGTGCCGGCACCATGCTGAGGCGTGGCTGTCGCAGCTCCGGGAGGGCCATCAAACCGTCCCGGACCGATGCGTACAATCGCCGGATGAAAACACTTTCCCTCTCTGCATTCGTTGTTGCGACGGCAATGGCCGCCGCAATCCACCCCAGCACCGCCCTGGCCTGGGGCCCGCAAGGCCACCGCCTGGTGGCGCGCATCGCCGAAACCGAGCTGAGCCCGCAGGCACGCACGCAAGTGGCGCAATTGCTGGCCGGCGAGCCGGACCCGACCCTGCACGGCGTTGCCACCTGGGCCGATGAGCTGCGCGAGCACGACCCCGACCTGGGTAAGCGCTCCGGGCCGTGGCACTACGTCAACCTGGGCGAACACGACTGCACGTACTCGCCACCGCGCGACTGCCCGGACGGCAACTGCGTGATCGCCGCGCTCGACCAGCAAGCCGCCCTGCTCGCAGATCGCACCCAGCCGTTGGACGTACGCCGCCAGGCCTTGAAGTTCGTGGTGCATTTCGTCGGCGACATCCATCAGCCGATGCATGCCGGCTATGCGCACGACAAGGGCGGTAACGACTTCCAGCTGCAGATCGACGGCAAGGGCAGCAACCTGCATGCGCTGTGGGACAGCGGCATGCTCAACGACCGCCATCTGAGCGACGATGCGTACCTGCAACGCTTGCTGGCATTGCCGGCCGCCACTGCGGGGTCTGCGGCGCTGCCGCCGCCGGCTGCGGCATGGGCGCAGGCTTCGTGCAAGATCGCCATCACGCCGGGCGTCTACCCGAGCGCGCACGTGTTGCCCGCCACCTACATCGCCACCTATCGCCCGATCGCCGAAACCCAGCTGCGCATCGCGGGTGACCGGCTTGCCGCCATCCTCAACGCGGCGCTGGCCGGCCCCTGACGTGGAGACGCCGATGCAGCCCCAGGTGCTTGCCTTCTTTCATGCCGACAGCAACACCTTCACCTACGTGGTCGCCGATGCGGCCACCGGTGCGGCGGCAGTGATCGACCCGGCGCTGGACTACGCGGCCGAGAGCGGCGTCGTCGGCAGCCAGTCGGCGCAGGCCATCCTTGCGGCCATCGAGCAACACGGATGGCAGGTGCAATGGCTGCTGGAAACTCAAGCGCATGCCGATCACCTGTCTGCGGCGCAGTGGCTGAAGCAGCATTGGCCGGGGGCGCGTATCGGTATCGGCGAGGGTATTTGCAAAGTGCAACGCACCCTTGCCGCGCAGTACGCATTGCCGGCCGACTTCCGCGCCGATGGCTCGCAATTCGATCATCTGTTTGCCGACGACGAGCGCTTCAAGCTTGGCGGTATCGAAGCACGCGTCATCGCAGTGCCCGGCCACACCAGCGACAGCATTGCGTATCTGATCGGCGATGCGTTGTTTCCTGGCGACTCGTTGTTCATGCCGGATGCGGGCACGGCGCGTTGCGATTTTCCCGGCGGCGATGCACGCCAGCTGTTTGCGTCGATCCAGCGCCTGTATGCGCTGCCGGAGAGCACCCGCGTGTTCGTCTGCCACGACTATGGCCCGGGCGGGCGCGCGGTGGCGCATCAGACCAGTATCGGCGCGCAGCGACGCAGCAATATCCATGTGCGCGATGGCGTGGACGTAGAGACCTTCGTGGCGCAGCGGCAGGCGCGCGATGCCACCTTGCCAGAGCCCAAGCTGATCCGCCCGGCCCTGCAAACCAATCTTCAGGCCGGGCGTTGCGCCGGAGTGGTCCTGTAGCGCGCGTAGGCTCGCCACGCGATACGCATCGCGTAGCCGCTATGATCGGGGCCCTGTCCTGGTGAGGAGCCTTCGATGCGCATGATCGGTTTCTGGCAGCGCGCGTTGTGCGTGCTGATGCTGGCGTTGCCCCTGCTGGCGAGTGCGCAGACCGCACCGGTGACGGTGTTTGCGGCCGCGAGCCTGAAAGAATCGATGGACCAAGCCGCGGCCGCGTACGAAAAAGCCACCGGCACGCCGGTGCGCGTGTCGTATGCAGCGAGTTCTGCGCTTGCACGCCAGATCGAACAGGGCGCGCCGGCGGACGTGTTCTTTTCGGCCGACCTGGAGTGGATGGACTATCTGCAGCAGTGTGGGCTGGTGCTGCCGGCGCAGCGGCACAACCTGCTCGGCAACACACTGGTATTGATCGCGCCGGCGAACAGCAAGCTGCACGTTGACCTGCGCACCCCCGGCGCCATTGCCAAGGCGCTTGGGCAGGGCGGACGCCTGGCCGTAGGCCAGACAGCCAGCGTGCCGGCAGGCAAGTACGCAGCCGCGGCGCTGCGCAAACTCGGCCAATGGGACAGCGTCGGCAACCGGCTTGCCGAATCGGAAAGCGTGCGTGCGGCATTGATGCTGGTCTCGCGTGGCGAAGCGCCGCTGGGCATCGTGTATGGCTCGGACGCGCGCGCCGATGCCAAGGTGCGCGTCATCGCCACCTTCCCCGACGACAGCCATGACCCCATCGTGTATCCGGTTGCTGCATTGAAGAACAGCAACAACCCCGCCACCGCCGCATTCGTCAGCTGGCTGGGAAGCAAGCCGGCCAAGGCGATCTTTGCGCGCCGTGGTTTTTCGCTGAAGGATTGAGGCACACCGTTTGTCGATGTTCACCCCGGAAGAGCTGACCGCGATCGGCTTGAGTCTCAAGGTCGCGATCGTGGCAGCGCTCGCCAGCCTGCCGCCGGGCATTGCCTGCGGCTGGCTGCTGGCGCGCCGCCGCTTCCCCGGCAAGGCCCTGCTGGACGCGCTGCTGCATCTGCCCCTGGTGATGCCGCCAGTGATCACCGGCTATGCGCTGCTGGTGGTGCTGGGCACGCAGGGGCCGGTGGGCAGTTGGTTGCTGGAACATCTCGGTATCCAGTTCGCCTTCCGCTGGACCGGCGCGGCGTTGGCGTGCGCGGTCATGGGATTTCCGCTGATGGTGCGCGCGATCCGTCTGTCCATCGAAGCCACCGATCGTCGCCTGGAAGCGGCCGCCGCCACGCTGGGGGCCGGGCCGTGGCGGGTGTTCTTCAGCATCACTTTGCCGCTGGCCTGGCCGGGCCTGGTCGCCGGCATGGTGCTCGCGTTCGCCAAGGCGCTTGGCGAGTTCGGCGCCACCATCACCTTCGTGTCGAATATCCCTGGCGAAACGCAGACCTTGTCGTCGGCCATCTACGGGCTGATGCAGGTCCCGGGGATGGAATCGGGCATCTGGCGGCTGGCCGGCGTGGCGCTGGCGATCTCGCTGGCGGCGCTGCTGCTGTCCGAATGGCTGGTGCGCCGGCCGCATCCGCGCGAGGACGCGTGATGCTGGATATCGACCTGCAGCTGCAGCGCGGCGCCTTCGAACGCCGCATCCGCATCCACGACGATGCGCGTGTCGTGGCACTGGTGGGGCCCTCCGGCGCGGGCAAGACCACGGTGCTCAATGCAATTGCCGGCTTGGTGCGTCCGCAGGCCGGGCATATCCGCATCGATGGGCGCTGCCTGTACGACGCCGGGCAAGGCATCGACCTGCCGACGCACCAGCGCCGGATCGGTTATGTGTTCCAGGATGCGCGGCTGTTTCCGCATCTGGATGTGCGGCGCAACCTGTGCTACGGCCGGCATGCGCGCGGCAAGGCGCCGTTCGGCTTCGACGATGTGGTGGCCTTGCTCGGCATCGCACCGCTGCTGCAACGCCGGCCGCGCAACCTCTCTGGCGGCGAAGCGCAGCGCGTGGCGATTGGCCGAGCGTTGTTGGCGCAACCGGCGATTCTGCTGTTCGACGAACCGTTGTCGGCCCTGGATCAGGCGCGCCGCGAAGAGTTGATTCCTTACCTGCAGCGCGTGCGCGACGAGATTCGCCTGCCAATGCTCTACGTCAGCCACAACCCCGATGAAGTGCAGCGCATTGCCGACAGCGTGCACGTGCTGGATTGAAGGCGGTGTGGGCGGGGATAGGGCGTTAGCGGTTGACGCGTTATGAGACGGAGCAGCGTTGTTGGTGACTGGACATGCTGCGCAACGGCTGCAGCAGCTATCGGACCACCTTCCCGGTCCGCACGCTCACCTTGCCTTGCCGCACCTCGAAGGTGAACGCGAACGACAGCGTCACCGGTACCGGCTCGATCTGGGCGGCGTCAGTGCAATCGTCTGGCGCTGCCGGTTGCGCAGCGCCTGATGGATACGTGCACATCGCCGCCGGAACAAACTGCCATCGCAGCGCGGCGGCGCGCACCGCTTGCATGAGATCGGCGTTGTCCGGCAGCAACCCGGCGGCGCATTCGTCGCGGTCGGACATTGGATCCACGCGCTGCACCGTACCCTCTGCGCTCAGAATGAGATGCGCGCAGACGGTGGTGGGCGCCAGGCTCTGGCGTGGCGAATCGGTGGGCAGCACCGGGGCGTCGCTGCGCACCGCGCGTGGCATGCGAAAGCGTTGCGTTGGTGCCAGCGTATAGGATTGGACGCCCGCAGCGCCGCCGCCGTCCGGCTGTGGAGGCAGCATGCGTTGATCCACCGAATCCTCGCGCTGGCTGCGTTGCTGCTTGGCGAGTTGGCGCGTGGCGCAACTACTCATGGCCAGCATCAGGGCGAGGCTACCGATCAGGCAGCGGCTCATTGCAACGCCCCGCGTGAGGCGCATCCCGCAGGTGCGCAGCTGGCCACACGTTCGGGCCGGTCGGCAGCGTGTGGGCTTGCAGCAGCTTCGGTACCGGAATGGATATCTGCAACTGCCGATGCCGCATCTGGTGGATCCAGTTCGAATTTCACCGGCACGCGTACTTCGGACGCGACCGCCTTGCCATCCTCCAGCGCAGGTGTGAAGCGCCAGTGGCGTGCTGCGTCGAGCACGGTCTGATCGAACACGCCCGCCGGCGTGCTGCGCACGATGGCGATATGGTCGGGTATGCCAGTCGGGCTCACTGCGATCTGTAGTTCGACAAATCCCGCCAGGCCTGCAGCGACGGCGTCAGGAGGATACCTGGGCGGCTGCATGGTGCCAAAATCCAGCGCATTGCCGGGCACGCGCATGCCATGCAATCGCGCAGGCTGGAATGCCCAGCAGGCGCCACTGACCATCACCGCCAATGCCACCACCACGCGCAGGTTCCATCGCGCCCGGGGCGCCTCCACCGCAGGCTTCAGCAAGGCAGCCACGCGTTGGGTGAGCGCATGCGGCGCATTCCAACGGCAGGCCGTCGGCGTCCAGCCGGCACCACAGTGGGTCTTGAGCATCGCGGTGGCGTAACTGCGGCGCTTGCCCGGATAGCGCGTCAGCACCTCTGCGTCGCACGCCAGTTCCTGATCCAGCCGGAACGCGCGCAATGCCAGATGCATCAACGGATTCCACCAGCCGATGCACAGCAACAGCGCGGCCAGCAGATTGGCATACAGATCGCCGCGCCGCAGATGCAGGCGCTCGTGCGTCAGGATCAAGGTGCGTTCGGCGGCGCTTTAGCGCGTATCGAAATCCATCGGCAGCACGATGCGTGGGCGCCAGAGCCCCAACGATACCGGCAGGCCTACATCGTGGGTTGCCGCCCATACTTCGCCCTCGAGCGCATGCAACGCGCCCAAGCTGCGTACGAATCGCCGTTGTCGCCACCAGAGCGCTACGGTCATCGCGACCGCACCGGCCAGCCAGGTGGCCATCAAGGTCCCCGCCCATGCGTGATCGCCCTCTTGCAGGTTGAGCGGCATCGCGACCATCGCCGGCATCTTCGGCAACGCTGACGCGAGCGGCGGCCCTGGTATTGCAGCTGCCAATACGGCGAGTGGCACGGCGAGCCAGATCGCATACGCCGCTGTTGCGCCCAGCCAGCCACGCAGTACGCGCCGCAGCAGCAGACAGGCCAGCAACGCGGCACTGCTATACAAGGTGACGCGCAACAGCAATGGCAACTCAAGGTGCATCGTCCAACTCCTTGAGCAGACGCTTCAATTCTGCGATGTCCGAGGCGCTGAGTTGCCCGCGTTCGCTGAAGTGCGCCACCAGCGGTGCAACGCGCCCGCCGAACAGCCGCTGCAGCAATCCTTCGCTCTGCTGCTGCACCCACTGTTCGCGCGCCAGCAGCGGCGCGTAGTGATATCTGCGGCCGTGTTTTTCTGCCGCAACGGCGCCCTTGGTGAGCAGCCGATTCAGCAAGGTCTTGATGGTGGGCTCGGCCCAGCCGGTGTGCACCAACGCGGCGATCACTTCTTCTGCGGTGCGCGGCGCACCATCCCAGAGCACTTGCATCACCACCGCTTCGGCGTCGCTGATCGGCATGCGATTACATCCGCAATTTTTATCGATTACGCGCGTAAACAGATTGCTTGTCAAGCAGTGATCGAACGGGCTCCCGACACCTGCCCGCATTGATGGCGGCCAAGCATGGCGCACGAGTATCGGAATGCAGGCAGCACGCGACCGGCTCGGCTACTCTGCGTGGATGACCGAGCACCTCACCGACCTGAGCGCCGCCGTGGAGCGGATCCTGCAACGCATCGACGGCCCGCTGCGCGTGGGCGCGCCGCTGGGCATCGGCAAGCCGCACCGTCTGTTGAACGCGCTCTACGCACAGCTCAAGGACACGCCGTCGCGGCCACTGGCAATCTACACGGCGCTCTCGCTCAATCCCCCCAGGCCGGGTACCGGACTCCAGGCGCGCTTTGCCGCACCGTTCATCGCGCGCCACTTTGGCGAGGATTTCCCTCGCCTTGCCTATGTCGACGCCATGCTGCGCGATGCCTTGCCCGCGCATGTGCAGGTGGAAGAGTTCTACATGCAATCCGGCGGGCTCTTGCATTCCACCCAGGCCCAGGCCGACTACACGAGCCTCAACTACACGCATGCCGCTGCAGCGGTGGCGCAACGCGCGCCCAACCTGATCGTGCAGAAAGTGGCGCGCGAACCGGGCAGCACGCGGCTGTCGTTGTCGTGCAACAACGACATCACCCAGGACACGCTGGACGCGGTGCAGGCACTCGGCTTGCCGCGCCCGATGCTGGTGGCGGAAGTCGATCCGCTGTTGCCGTGGATGGGAGGCACCGCAGCGGTAGATGCCGCATTCTTCGATCTGATCATCGATTTGCCAGGCCCGTTCCCACAGCTGTTCGGCTTGCCGCGGCAAGCGGTGAGCAGCGTCGACTACGCCATCGGCTTGTATGCCAGTGCCCTGGTGCGCGATGGCGGCACCTTGCAGATTGGCATCGGCACGCTGGCCGATGCACTAAGCCATGCACTGGTGCTGCGGCATACCGATAACGCGACCTATCGCCGTGTGCTGCATGCGCTGGATCCGGCACTGGAACACCACCCGGCCGTGCAGGCCAGCGGCGGCCTGGAGCCGTTTGCCGTCGGCTTGTACGGTTGCAGCGAGATGCTCAACGAAGGCTTCAAGCAATTGGTGGACAGCGGCGTGATCCGTCGCAAGGTGCACGACGATCTGCCGCTGATGCAGCGCATTGCCGATGGCAGCGCCGACGTAGCCGACCACGCACGTCTTGCCGCCGAAGGCGAGTTCATGCATGGCGCGTTCTATCTCGGCTCGCCCGCGTTCTATCAATGGCTGCGCGATCTGGATGCCCCGACACGCGCGGCGATCGGCATGCGCCGCATCAGCGAGATCAATCAGCTCTACGGCGGCAACGAGACGTTAAACCGCTTGAAACGCAAGGATGCACGCTTCTTCAACTCCTGCATGATGGCGACCGCGCTGGGCGCGGCAGTCTCCGACGGGCTGGAAGATGGCCGCATCGTGTCCGGGGTCGGCGGGCAGTACAACTTCGTGGCGATGGCGCGTGCACTGCCGCAGGCACGTAGCGCCTTGATGCTGCGCGCCACCCGCGAGGCTGGCGCACACACCGCCAGCAACCTGCGCTGGAACTACGGTCACACCACCATTCCACGCCATCTGCGCGACCTCTACATCACCGAATACGGCATCGCCGATCTACGCCACAAGACCGACCAGGACTGCGTGCTGGAAATGGCCGCCATCTGCGATGCCCGCTTCCAGGGTGAATTGCTTGCCCAGGCGGAACGGTCGCGCAAGTTGCGTACAGCGCCGGCACTGCCGGTACGCGCGCAGCGCAACACACCACGGGCACTGGAACAGGCACTGGCCCCATTTCGACGCGACGGCAGCCTGCCCGATTACCCGCTCGGCAGCGACTCCACGAAGATCGAACAGCGTCTGCTGCCCGCATTGGACTGGCTCAAGGGCGCAACTGCCAGCACTGGCGGAAAGATCGCCACGGTGGCCCGCGCACTGCTCACGCGCCAAGCGCCCGGTGCCGATGATGTTGCCTGCCTGCAACGCATGGCACTGGATGCGCCAAACAGCCTTGGTGATCGCCTGCAGGCGCGGCTGCTGACCCATGCCTTGCGACAGACCGCCGCGCCATGAAGAAACAGTGCCGCGATCTGCCACCGGCTCGAACGCACCGCGGCAAGCACTGACGCATCACGGACACACAGCGGAAAGATATGCGTCAAACTGGGCCGTGATGATGGCGACCTCGTCGCTTTCCGGCTGTGCTGCATGCATCTTTTTCGCGTGTTTACTGCTGTCACGTCAGGGTTCGATTGCAAAACGAAGTTGGTGCGCCCAAAGCGAAGCAAGACGCAGCGCACCGCCATCTTCGCCGCGCTGTTGCTGAGCAGTCTTGTCGCGCAAGCCGCACCGCGCCTGACCGACCTGCAGTACATCGGCAGCCACAACAGCTACCACGCCGGCTTTGCGCCCAGCGAAGCGGCGTTATTGAAGCAACTGGACCCGACACTGTTTGCCGCGCTGGATTACCGCCATCCCGCCTTGACGCAGCAACTTGACGATGGCGTGCGCCAACTTGAACTGGACGTCTTCGCCGATGCACAGGGCGGGCGCTACGCACATCCGGCCATCGTTGCGCAGATCGCCAAGGCCGGCCTGCCGACCGCACCGGCAAGCGCGCCTACCGGAGTGATGGACAGGCCCGGCTTCAAGGTCATGCATGTGCAGGATCTGGACCAGCGCAGCAACTGCCAACCCCTGATTGCCTGCCTGCAGGAAATCCGCACCTGGTCGAAGCAGCACCCGGGCCACGTGCCCATCTTCATCCTGCTCGAAACCAAGCAGGCGCCGATCCAGTTGACGTTTCCCACCGTACAACCCGAACCCTTCGATGCAAAGGCGATGGATGCACTGGATGCCGAACTGCGTTCGGTCTTCCAGCCCGGTGAATACATCAGCCCCGATCAGGTGCGGGGCCGCGCGCCTACGCTCAACGCAGGCGTGCTCGCGCATGGCTGGCCGTCGTTGGCCCAGGCGCGCGGCAAGGTGGTATTTCTGCTCGACCAACGCGTTGCCGGTGCCAGCTACCTGCCCGGCCACCCATCGCTGCGTGGCCGGGTGTGTTTCACCAATGCGGTGCCAGGCGAAGACGATGCGGCCTTCGTCGAACGCAACGACGGCCCTGCCGATGACATCAAAAAGCTGGTCAAGGCGGGCTATCTGGTACGTACACGCACCGATGCGGATTTGCAGGAAGCCCAGCACAACGACACCGCCCGGCGCGACGCCATGCTGGCCAGCGGCGCGCAATTGCTCAGTACCGACTTCCCGATCAACGAGCCGGCCGATAACGGCTACGTGGTGCGCTTCGATGGCGACGCGGTGGCGCGTTGCAATCCGCAGCGACCGGACCCGGGTTGCGACGGCATCGACCTGCACCACTGAGGGCAGCAACGCGCACAAGCGGCCCTACGCATCAGCCCTGTCGCAATGGAAGCGTCGGCGATCCATGGCCGTGCCCGCTGCCCGGGCGCGAGCCTCCCCTCCCCCATCACGCGAGCATCAAGATGCAGTTTTCCCGCCCCCTCCATCGCTTGACCTGCGCCATTGCCGCGGCGCTTTGCGCGCCATCGCTGGTGTGCGCTGCAGAGATGACCACCACCACGTTGGACTCGGTCAACGTGCAAGCCACCCAGGCCGCGGCGCCCGGTTCGCTCAACGAACAGCGCCTGTCCAATAGCGTCAACAGCGTGATGAGCAAGCAGCAGATCGATGCGATTCCCTCCGGCGGCATTGCCGATGTGGTAGCGCACATGCCGGGATTATCGGCCTACAGCGACATGCATCTTGGCCAGGCCACCACCGGCGAGAACGCCTACGTCAGCATCCGCGGCATGGACGCCAGCTATAACGCATACACGCTCAACGGCTTTGGCATGCCGGAAACCGACTCCTCGACGCGCGCCATTTCCTTGAACATGCTGGCGCCATTCGGCATCCAGTCGGTGCAGGTCTCCAAATCGCCGACGCCCGACATGCCCGGCGATTCGATCGGCGGCGCGATCGATATGCGCACCCCCAATGCATTTGATTTCGACCAAGACCTCTATGCCAAGAGCACCGCGCAAGGTCAGTTCAATGCATTGGCCCACCACCTGGGTGGCAAGGACAGCGGCGGCACGTTCCAGCAGGAGCTGGCCTGGAAGTTCGGGGAAGGCGATGCGTTCGGCATCTACGCATCGGCCTATTACGGCAAGAACAACAACATGGCGCAGGCCCTGCACCCAACAGCAAATACGTGCCCGCCGACCCTGCGCTCGCCGCGGCCACCGATTTGCGCGATGTCGGCCCGCTGATCAGCACCCGCTACAAGTACAGCCTCTACGCCAGCCAGATCGAACGCTATGGCGGCAACCTGTCGCTGGATTGGCAGGGCGACACCAGCGCGCTGTATGCACGTGCCATCTACGGCAGTTACGGCGTCACCGGCACGCAGGACCAGTCCAGTGCGCGCCTGGAGACCTATCGCAACCAGCCCACGGCGGTGCGCGGCGGGTACTTCAACACCCACGATATCGACGAGACGCTGGCCACGGTGCAACTGGGCGGGCAGACCACGCTCGACCGGCTGCACCTGGACTACGGCACCTCGTTCGGCCGCGGCACGCGCAGCCGGCCGGATTATGTGTCGGCCAGTCTGTATGGGTTCACCCCGGGCAGCTTCGCCTTCGACCTCAGCGACCCCACCTACCCGAGCATCGGCCCAAGCTCGCCGGCGTTGAAGGACTTCTTCTACAACCTGGATTCTTCGCTGTTGTGGAAGGTGCAGGGCCACGACGCCGGCAGCCACGATAACCGCTTCAACGCGCATACCGACATTGCGTACCAGGTCGATGGCGCTGTGCTGGACAGCGTCAAACTTGGCCTGTCGGCCGATCACTCCGAGCGCGACGCCTATGACCACCCGTTCTTCCACAAGGATGGCAACTTCGTCACCAACGGCCCGTACTTTGGCGGCCCCAATTACGCGTTTCCCACCGCCGGCGGCCCGCCGCTGAGCGCGATTCCCGGCCGCATCACGTACAACGCATTCGATGGTCACTATGCGGGGCCGTTCAAGCTGCTCGATCGCGGCTGGATGCGCGCGCAGGCGCTGCCTTACAAGTACATCGACGACCCGAACGGCGCAGGCATCTATACCGCCAACGACTACAACGCCAACACCACCTCCAGCACCGAAGCGATCTATTCGGGCTATGCGATGGCCGCGCTGCATCTCGGCAAGGTGAGCATACTGCCCGGCGTGCGTTACGAACTGACCCAGTATTCGGCCGACTCCTGGCAATCCAGCGGCGATGGCAGCACCGGCAGTTTCGTCGGCAGCGGCAGTACCTACGGCAAGGTCTTGCCAGGCATCAGCGTCAACTATCGGCCGGACGATCTCACCGTATATCGCGCGTCGTTGCGCCGCAGTTTCAGTCGCCCGGCATTCGGACTGATTTCCGGCGAGACGGTGTATTCGATCGATGACACCCAAAAAGTGGTCGGCATCTCCAAGCCCAACCCCAACCTGCAGGCGAGCACCGCCGACAACGCCGACCTGTCTGCCGAGTTCTACGATCATCAGGGCGGCGTGCTCAGCGCCTCGACGTACTACAAGCGCATCAATGGGTTCATCTATACCTCGCAATCGGCCACCAACAACGACAGCACCCTGGGCGGCCTGGTGCCAACCGGCACCACCTTCGAAAATGGCGTGCCGGTGACCATGCCGCAAAATGGCGGCACCGCAAAGCTCTATGGGCTGGAGTTGGCGGCGAGCAAGCGCCTGCAACAGTTGCCCGGCCTCTGGAGCAACTTCGGCGTCACCGCCAACCTTACGCTGCAGCACAGCCAGGCAGATAGCAAACGCAGCGACCAGCCGGAAAAGACCTGGCTGCCGCGCGCACCGGAACGCATCTACAACCTGGATCTGTTCTACGACGACACGCACCTGCGCACGGACCTGAGCTACAACTACACCGGCCTGCAACTGCTGGGGCTCACCACCGACCGTCTCAATTACTACCTGCAGCCGGTGAAGTCGCTGGATTTCAACGCGACCTATCACTTGCCGCACCATCTCGATGTCGGCGTGTCGGCAAAGAACCTGCTCAATGCCGCCACGTTCTACGAAACGCAGGGCAAGTCCAAGCGCTACATGGCCTACGATCCCGGCGCCGACGGTGCCTATGTGCAAACCGGACGCACCTACATGCTGACCTTGGGCTACACGTACTGATCCATAGGCCGGCGCGCTGCAGCGGTGATCTTTCAACGGAAAGTACGCCGCTGCGGCGATTGCCACCTGCTATCCAGCGGCTGTCGCAGCGCCATTGCTGGATCCGCGATTGCGCTGCCGCATCATCGCGCCGCGGTATCGGTATCGGTATCGGTAGTGAGGCTCCATCACAGGTGTGCTGCGTCAGTCGATTGCGCGGCGCGCAATGCCCACCGCAATGCCGCATCGCGCCGCTTGCCCAGTCAGTACCGGTGCAGCGATTTCACGCAGAAATCGCAGGCGGCTGCGGCAAGGTGCGCGCATGCCTCTTTCGGACCTGCACATGCCACCACGCCCCTACGCTCGCGCCTGCTTGCTTGCCCTTGCATTGGGTACTTCCTTGTCTGCGCTGGCGCAGGCGCAACAGCCCGCGCCTGCCGCTGCGCCTGCATCGGCCGCAGCTCCCGCGGCCAAGGTTGTTCCTACCGGTGCGCGCTCGGACCTGCACGCGCAGGTGTTGCTGGATCGCGCGCATTTTTCGCCGGGCCAGATCGACGGCGAGCGCGGTTCCAATCAAAAGCGCGCAGTGTCAGGGTTCCAGGCCGCCCACAACATCAAGGCCACAGGCGAGCTGGATGACGCGACCTGGCAAGCCCTGCAGGCCGACACCACACCGGCCCTGGTGCAGTACACGCTTACCGACGCCGATGTCGCCGGCCCGTTCCAACCCATTCCCAAAGGACCTGCCGAGCAGGCCAAGCTGACTGCGCTTGGCTATGCCTCCGTCGACGAAGCGCTGGGCGAGCGTTTCCACGCAGACCCCGCGCTGCTGGCCCAACTCAATCCTGGCGTGGATCTGAGCAAGGCCGGCAGCGTGATTCAGGTACCCAACATCGACGGGGTGCCGCCCCTGGCCAAGCCAGCCAAGCTGGTGGTGGATAAGTCCGATTCGACGTTGCGGCTATTGGACGCCGACGGCAAGGTCTATGCGCAATTCCCGGTGTCTTCCGGCAGCAAGCACGACCCGCTGCCCATTGGCCGTTGGAAAATTCTCGGCATCTCGCGCGACCCGGTTTTCAAGTACAACCCCAAACTGTTCTGGGATGCGAAAAAGGGCGATCAGAAGGCCACCTTGCCAGCGGGCCCAAACAATCCGGTCGGCCGTGTCTGGATCGATCTGTCCAAACCGCATTACGGCTTGCATGGCACGCCCGAGCCCGGCCATGTCGGCAAGACCGAATCGCATGGCTGTGTGCGTCTGACCAACTGGGACGTGGTCAACCTCGCCAGCGTGGTCGGCCCGTCGGTGCCGGTGGTGATGCAGGAATAGACATGAAACTGCTGATGACCTTGGTGGTGGGCGTCGTGCTGGGCGCGGCCGGCTTTTGGTGGCTGGAACGCACCGCACCGGAAGCGAAAGTAGAACCCTCATCCAGCGCTGCACCCATCGCAACAGATCGCAGCGCAGCGAGTGCTGCGCCGATGGCAGCCCCTGCAGCGGCCGCCACGGCGGCACCGATGGCTGCCTCAGCACCACTGTCCGATCCCGCGCCGGCCGGCATGCCTGCCGCAACAACGCCAGCGCAGCCGCCTGCCGCTGCGGCACCGGGCAGCGACTTGCTGATTCCGGTACAGGGCATCGGCGCCAGCCAGTTGCAGGACACCTTCACCGATGCGCACAGCGAAGGCCGCGTGCACGATGCCATCGACATCCTCGCTCCTACCGGCACACCGGTTGTGGCAGTTGCCGACGGCACGGTGGAGAAACTGTTCACCAGCGAGCGAGGCGGCCTGACGATTTACCAGTTCGAGCCTGGCGGCAAATACTGCTATTACTACGCGCACCTGGAGCGCTATGCCGACGGCCTGGCGGAGAAACAATCGATCAAGCGCGGCCAGGTCATCGGCTATGTCGGCAGCACTGGCAACGCCAATCCTGCCGCACCGCATCTGCACTTCGAGATCCATCGGTTGGGGCCGGAAAAACAATGGTGGAAGGGCGAGGCGCTCAATCCCTATCCGGTGTTGCACGGGGACCAGCCCCTGCAGTGAGATGGTCGCCCAAGTGTGTCTCGCTACGGCCTGCGTTTTTCGCATAGCGCCGCCATCTGCCGCAACGCCTGCGCGCCTTCATCGACTGGTTGGCAGAGGTCATGGCACCGTATCTGCAGCCGCTTGTGCAATAAGCAGCAGGTACATCGGCGCAGCGCGCTACGCCGATCGGCAGTCATGCACAGCGAACCCTTGCATTGCGGACTTCGCAGCGCACGTGGGGCGCTGATGTCTAGTGCATGCCCGTTGACTCGATGACGCGACACGTTGCCTCACGACAACCGAGATCTCGATCCACCGCGCGCCCTGATCGCGCAATCAGCGCGGCTGACAGAGGCCCTGTTCGGCAGTGCAATTCCCTGCAATCTGCTGAAACTCGGAACACCAAAAAGCACAAGCATCTTTCGCAAGATGCCCGTGCCATGGCGCAATCGCAGCGAGCGTTGCAGACGCCCGATGTCGCTTCAGATCAGAACGTGTAGTTGAAGGTCAGCATGCCGTTGCGCGAGGCGCCCCACGCACCATAGCCATTGTTGAACTGCGCGTAGTAACGCTTGTCGAGCAGGTTGTCGATATTGAGCTGCACCGAAAACTGCGGCGACAGGCGATAGCGCGCAAACGCGCTGACCACTGCGTACGGGCTCTGCTGGAAGGTGCCATACACCGGGTCCACATAGTACGAACGGTTCTGCCAGTTGACGCCACCGCCCACGGTCAGGTCGCTCCACGCGCCCTGTGGGGTGTAGCTACTGAACAGCTTGATGGTGGTGCGCGGCAGTTGCGTGTTGATCGAGGCACCGCTGTCGTCGCGTGCGGTGTAGTGCGAGGCGCCCAAGGTCGCGTTCCAGCCCTGGGTCAGGCGGCCGGAAAGTTCGAAATCGAAGCCTTCGCTGACCACACCATTGGCAGCGACGTAAGCAAAATCGCTGCTGCCCGGCACCAGCGTGCTCGTCGCTACACCTAGATTGTCCTGCTCGATGCGGAACAGGGCCAGCGAGGCATTGAGCTGGTCGTCGAACCAGGCCGCCTTGACGCCGGCTTCGTAGCCCTTGCCGCTCAACGGATCCAGGTAGCCGCCATTGGCATCGCGCAAGGTCTGCGGGTTGAAGATCTCGGTGTAGCTGACATAGGTCGACCAGACATCGTCGATGTCGTAGACCAGCCCGGCGTATGGAGTGACTTCGGTCTGGGTGTCGGAGAACGGCACCAGCCCCTGCGTCGCATCGGCGTTACGGCCGTCAATCTGCCAATCGGTATAGCGCGCGCCCACCAGCAACGTCAGTGGATCGGCCAGCGAGAAGCGTGCGGCCACGTAGGCGGCCTTCTGCTTGATGGTGCCATCGCTCTGCACCGTGCGCGGGCTCCAGTTGGGCTCCGGATACGCGCCATTCCAGCCCAGGTAGCTGTCCAGGGGTGCGGGGAAGTCGAAGGTACCGTTATTGACGTACTCGCGCCGGTTGTAGCTGGCGCCGGCGACCAGTTGATGTTCGCGGCCGAACAGCTGGAACGGGCCCTGGGCATACACGTCGGCGCCGTCGGCCTTGCGCTCGGTCTGGTAGTTGCCCGAATACGGCACCACCCCACCGCCGGTGGTGCGGTCGAAGCCGAAGATGGTGTAGAACGGATAGAACAGGTGGTTCGTCGCTTCGGTGTTTTCGTGGCTCACATTGGCCTTGAGGGTCCAGCCGTTGTCGAAGCTCTGTTGCAGGCTGGCGAAGGTGCGCTGCAGGCGCGTGTCCCAGAACGTCCAGTCGGCCGCCGGATTGAACGAGCGCTTGTAGTCGGTACGCGTGCCATCGCTGTAGAACAGCGGGAAGCCGCCCCAGGTGACATCGTCCGATTCCTTTTTCTGGTACTCATAGCCCACGCTCAACAGCGTGCTGTCGGTGAGGTCGGCATCGATGATGGCCGAGCCGATCTTCTTGCGCAGGCTGTAGCGATCCATGTCCGATTCGCCGTCCTGATACACGCCCACCACGCGTGCGCGCACGGTGCCTTCGGGACTCAGCGGCACGGTGAGATCGGCCACGCTGCGGGTCTTGTTGAAGTCCCCGCCGCCCACCGACACGGTGCCGGTGAAGTCGCGGCTGAGCGCATGCTTGCGTACCAGATTGATCGAGGCCGACGGATTACCCGAGCCGGTCAATAAACCGGTTGCGCCGCGCACCACTTCCACGCGGTCGTACAGCGCTACATCCAGTGCCGAATCGCCGTAGCTCCACGCCTGCTCCATGTAGGCCGGGATGCCATCGAATTGGTAGTTATCGATATAGAAGCCGCGCGCATAGAAGTCCAACCGTTCGCTGTCATTCTGCGAAGCCGAGATACCGGTGACGTTGTTGAGCACGTCGGTGATGCTCTGCAGGTTCTGGTCATCCATGCGCTCGCGGGTGATCACGGTGACCGACTGCGGAATCTCGCGCAGCGCCAGGTTCATCCGCGTCCCGGCAGAGGTTTTCTCCACCGTATAGCCCTTGGCCTGCTCACCCTGCACGGTCATCCGGTCCAGCGTGGTGACGTCGGCATCGGCGGTGGGCGCTTCTGCCAAGACCTGGCCGGCGGCCAGCGTACACAGCGCAGCGAACAGTGCGCGGGGCAGGGCGTGGCGGCGTGCGCCCACAGAAATAAGACGCATTTCGGTACTACGGATCATCGGGTGACTCCAACGCAGACGGATCGGGCCGCACGCACCGCATAGGCGCAGCGCCGGCAACAAGGGGGAGGAACGGTGCGCCATACCATTGGCAGCGCATCATTTTAATGGGAATGATTCACATTTTAAATAGCCCGCGTAACACCTCGTTGGTATCGACCGCCACAAGGCAAACACCGGCTCCCTGGCTCCCTGGCTCCCTGGCTCCACGCCCTGCCGGGTCGCGATATCACGCGTGGGAGACCATGACGTGCAAGAGCCGCTGCGTACGCATCGGCTCGCCGGCGCCAGGTCCGCGCACCGCAGCTGTCCCGCTTCTGCCATCAGCCGTCATACGTGGCGGGCATGGCCTCGCGCGTTGGCGCCGCCCTGTGCAGGCCCTCCCGCGCAGCCATTGCGGTTACACATGCATCTGGCAACCCGTCGGCCGCCAGGGTTGCGGCAATGACGCATGCCGCGGCTTGCGTACTGTTGCGATGGCGATCGTCCCGAAGCCTGCGGCGCTCCGATCCACCGCTGCAGGAAGCGCTCGCATCGAATTGCGCAAATTCTCGCGACATGCAGCGTTGCCAGAGATGCGGGCGCCCCCCTCCGCCGGCCACGCAGCACGCGAAATGGAGACATCGCACCGCGAGTGCGCGAAACGCGGCGCGTTGGGACATCCGCCACAAACAAAAACGCCGGCTTTCGCCGGCGTCTTTGTGACTCTTATCAGCGCGCTACAGCGCCTTCGCTGCGGCCACCACGTGCTCGGCAGTGATCTTGAAGTACGCATACAGCTGATCGGCCGGTGCCGAGGCGCCGAAGGTATCCATGCCGACGACATCGCCATCCAGGCCGACGTACTTGCGCCAGAAGCCGGTCACGCCCGCTTCCACCGCCACGCGCTTGCGCACGGCATTCGGCAACACCGAGTCGCGATAGGCCGCATCCTGGCGGTCGAACACATCGGTCGACGGCATCGACACCACGCGCGTCTTTAGGCCGGCCGCATCCAGCGTCTGCTTGGCTTCCACCGCCAGGCCCACTTCCGAGCCGGTGGCGATCAGGATCACGTCCGGCGTACCGCCTTGGGCATCGGCCAGCACGTAACCACCGCGTTCGATCAACTTGATCTGCTCGGCGCTGCGCGGCTGATGCTGCAGGTTCTGACGGCTGAAGATCAGGCAGCTCGGGCCGTCCTTGCGGGTAATGGCCGCCTTCCAGCTCACTGCCGATTCCACCGCATCGCCCGGGCGCCACACATCGTTGTTGGGGATGTAGCGCAGCGATGCCAGGTGTTCCACCGGCTGATGGGTCGGGCCGTCCTCGCCCAGGCCGATCGAGTCATGCGTGTACACATGAATCGCATGCGCCGGGTTCAACGCGCTCATGCGCACGCCGTTGCGTGCGTAGTCGCTGAACACCAGGAAGGTGGCGTCGAAGGGAATGAACCCGCCATGCAGCGCCAGACCGTTGGCAATGGCGGTCATGCCGAACTCGCGCACACCGTAGTACACGTAGTTGGCATCCGGGTCGTCGGTGGCGACCGACTTGCTGGCCTTCCACAAGGTCAGGTTGGAGTGCGCCAGGTCGGCCGAACCACCGATCAACTCCGGCAGCAGCGGGGCAAACGCTTCAATCGCCAGCTGCGAAGCCTTGCGCGAGGCAATGGTCTGGCCCTCTTCCTGCGCCTTGGCGATGTAGGCATCGGCCTTGGCGATGAAGTCGGCCGGCAACTCGCCGTGCGAGCGACGGGTCAGCTCGTCGGCTTCGCTGGCGTACTGCTTGGCATACTTGTCGAACAGCTGTTCCCATTCAGCCTGACGCAAGGTACCGGTACCGCCGGCACGCCAGCCGGCGTAGATCTCTTCGGGAATTTCGAACGGGCCGTACGGCCATTCCAACGCCTTGCGGGCGCCTTCCAGTTCGTCCTTGCCCAGCGGCGCGCCATGCGAGGATTCCTTGCCGGCCTTGGTCGGCGCACCGAAGCCGATCTTGGTACGGCAGCAGATCAGCGTGGGCTTGTCGGTGTTTTCCAGCGCCGCCTCGATGGCGGCCTTGATCTTGTCGGCGTCATGCCCGTCCACATCGCGGATCACGTGCCAGCCATAGGCCTCGAAACGCGCCGGGGTGTCGTCGCTGAACCAGCCGGCCGTATTGCCGTCGATGGAAATCTGGTTGTTGTCCCAGAACGCCACCAGCTTGCCCAGGCCCCAGGTACCGGCCAGCGATGCGGCTTCGTGCGAAATGCCCTCCATCAGGCAGCCGTCGCCCATGAACACCCAGGTGCGGTGATCGACGATTTCCAGCTCCGGGCGGTTGTAGCGCTGCGCCAGCAACTTCTCGGCCAACGCGAAACCGACCGCATTGGCGAAGCCCTGGCCGAGCGGACCAGTGGTGGTTTCCACGCCGGGAGTTTCGCTGCGCTCGGGGTGGCCGGCGGTCTTGCTATGCAACTGGCGGAACTGCTTGAGCTGCTCGATCGGCAGGTCGTAGCCGGACAGGTGCAACAGCGCGTACTGCAGCATCGAACCGTGGCCGTTGGAGAGCACGAAGCGGTCGCGGTTGAACCACTGCGGGTTGTTCGGGTTGTGCCGGTAGAAGTCGTTCCACAGCACTTCGGCGATATCGGCCATGCCCATCGGCATGCCGGGATGACCGGACTTGGCGGCTTCGACCGCGTCTGCGGCAAGAAAACGGATGGCGTTGGCCAGCTGGCGGCGGGTGGGCTGGGTCATGGGCGTCTATGGAAGCGGAGGGAACACCGCTGGAAGCGGAGACCCCTATTCTCCCATACACAGCGTTAGGGGGCCGGGATTGGTGATTGGAGAATCGGGATTGGCGAAGGCACGGGCGACCTGACCTTCATCCAGGAAGGCCCGATGGCACCACACGATCGCAACAGCCCGCTTTAGCGAATCCCCAATCCTGACTCCCAAATCCCTACTCTTCGCCCTTGGCCACCAAGGTCGTCAGCGCCAGATCCCCGGTCACGTTCAGCGCCGTGCGGCACATGTCCAGGAAGTGGTTGACGCCCAGGATCATGCCGATACCCACCGGGTTGACCCCGACCATCGCGCAGATCAGCGCCACCACCGGCAGCGAGCCGGACGGCACGCCGGCCGTGCCGATCCCGCCCAGGATGCAGACCAGCATCACCATGAACTGCTGGCCCAGGCTCAGGTCCACGTTGAAGAACTGTGCCAGGAAGATCACCGTGACGCCTTCGAAGAGTGCGGTTCCGTTCTGGTTGGCGGTGGCGCCAACGGTCAGCACGAAACGCGACACGCGCGGCGGCAGGCCCATCTCGTCGGCCACGCGTAGCGCCGTCGGCAGGGTTGCGTTGCTGGACGCGGTCGAGAACGCCATCACCGTCGCTTCCTGGGTCTGGCGGAAAAAGCCCAGCGGCGAGCGTCCGGCGAATTTCACCGCAATGCCGTAACTGACCACCATGTGCAGGCCCAGCGCCAACACCACTACGCCCACGTAGGCGCCCAGACGAATCAGCAGATCGAAGCCGAACAGCGCGGCCAGGTTGAACATGAAACACGCCACCGCATACGGCGCCAGGCGGATCACCAGCCCGATCAAGGTCATCGAAATCTCGAAGACCCCTTCGATGCCGCGCCGCAATGTGGCGACCTTTTCGTCTTCGGTCAGCACCATGCCCACGCCGAACATCACCGCAAAAAACATCAGCGACAGAATCGCGCCGTTGCTCGACGCGGCGGCAATCACGTTGCTGGGCACGATCGACAGCAGCATGTCCATGCCCTGCGGCTGCGTGCCGGAGCTGGAAATGATCTCGCGGGTGCGCTCGGCGTTTTCCTGGATCAGCTGATTGGCCAGTTGCGGGTCCACGCCCGCACCGGGCTTGAGCACGTTGACCAGCACCAGCCCCAGCAGCACCGCCACACCGGACAGCACCACGGTATAGCCCAGGGTGCGCCACCCCACCCGCCCGAGCGCGCGGATGTCGCCCATTTCGGAAATGCCCATGACCAGCGCCGAGAACAGCAGCGGCACGATCAGCATGAAGATCAGATTGAGGAAGACCTGCGAAAACGGCGTGGCGACGTACTTGGTCGCCAGGCGCACCCACTCGGCGTCGCTGCCGGCCAGGTAATAGACAGCCAGGCCCAACAACAGGCCAACGGCAAAGCCAATTCCCATCTTCCAATGCAGGGGCAGGCCCGGACGGCGCGTGGCTGGGGATACTGTCATCTGGTCAGGCCTTGGTGGACACAAAGACCGGAGCTTAACAAACGCCATGGATGCGGCCACCTACCCGGGTGCTGCTATATGCCTTGTGCGGGTAGGCGAGCTTCTCGCTGTCGGGTGAGGCAGCGTTTTGCAGTTGGCGGTAGGAGTTGCTGTTTAGGCGCAAAGCAGGACGGCCGGCATTTCGAGCCGTCGCGGCGTTCAGATGAAATCAGATGGCTGAAAGCGAGAGCCCGCCTGTCGAGTGCGCGATGCCTGCCCTCGCCGCTCGCGGGACACGCCGTAAACCCATCCCTGGGGGCTCGATGGCAGCGTCCATGCCGCCAACGGTCCCGCAATCGGCAAGGACACCACACTAGACAGTTGGCTGGTGGTTTCGTTGAAGAGCGAATACGCCGTGTCGACAGCGCTGATCGCTTGTTGAAAACTCTGCACACCGACCAACTTGACCGGTCCTTGCCCACCGTCGCGGGACCCTTGGCGCCATGGATGCCGCCACCGAGCTTACAAGGACGTACTTGCAGCGTGTCCGGCGAGGGTGGGCGGGCAAAGGCACTGCGGCTAAACCCAGCGCCAACGCTCCTTGCTCTGTGCCCCATAGTTTGCAGATCACGCGCATCCAAAATCGACGCGTTATCCGCGCTGGAAGGCAATGTCGCCGCTCAGAGCAAGTAATGGCGGCCAACAAAATCTAACGAGCCACTGTTAGGTGTGCAGATCCCCCACCAGCAATCGAAGTACCGTTGTTGCAGACCCTTCGTCACACCGGCTGCAACTGCGCGGCCAATATGTCAGTCGTTCCAGGACGCCACCAAAGCAACCCGTCAGTCAAGGCGCAGGCGGATACAGCGGCGCCAGCACCTCCGGTTCGGCCGCACTTGCATGCCGCCAGCGCGGCCCCTTGGCGAACGCTTCACGCAAGGCAGCGCGCGCGCCGGTCACATCGCCGTCGCCGCCCCAGCGTGCCCGCTGCATGCGCGCCACGGCTGCACGCTGCGCCGGGTCGGCCAATGCCGCCATCACTGCATCGATATCGGCAACGCCGGCCATGCCGCAGAGCACCGCCGCCACCTCGTCCATGCCGCCGGTGTCGAGCGCGCGGCGCAACTCGGCAACGCCGTGGGTCGCACGTCTGCCCTGGGCTGGCACGTCGCTGCCGTTGCCCTCATTGCCGCCTGATGCACCGCGCGGAGCACCGCGCCGACGCAATAACGCCCACACCAGCGTGGCGATCCACAAAAGCGCAAATCCGATCGCCGCCGCGATCCATCCCCACGGCGCTCGCGCGGGAGATGGTGCTTGCAGGGTGAGCGTGCGATCGGGTGTCGGCGCCGATTGATCGGGTGCCGGATTCGGCGCCGATGCCGGCGCAGGCGTCGCAAACGCACCGCTACCTGCCGCCACATCGAGCGTCAGGTCGGGCAGTGACGCGGTCTTGGCTGCGCCTGCGCCCACATCCCACCATGCCATCTGCAGCCCGGGCACCACCAACGGACCGGCGCGGTTGGGCACGATCGAATAGCGCCGGGTCAGTCGCAGTTGCGGCGAGCCGTCCACAAAGCGTTCCTCGAATTGCGGCGGCTCGGCGAATACCTGCGCGTCGGGCACGCTGGGCGTGGGCAATTCGGGAAACTGCGCCTGGGTCGCGCCGCGCGCACTGGCTTCCACCACGAATTGGGCCGCCTCACCGGCTCTCGCCCGCTGAGGCGTGGTCGTGTAGCGCAACTGCAGGCTGCGCAACGGCAGCCACGGCTGCGGCGCATTGGCCGGTTGCGCGCGCACCTGCAGCGGAATGCTCGCACTGCGCGCACTCAACTCACCGTTGCCGCGCCCGAAGTAATCGTCGAAAAACCCGCCTACCGAACGCCCGTTGAAACGTGCCGGCGGCAGTAGCAGGCGACCGCTGCGCTCGGGCACCAGCAGGTAGCGCCGCTCCACCACATTATATTGGCGTCCATTGACGACCTTGACCGAGCTGACGTCGTCGCCGACGCGCTGCATCGATGCCCCATCGGGTGCCTCAAGATCCAATTCGCCCGATGCCAGTTGGGTGGCGAAGTACAACCGCACCACCACGCCCACGCTTTGCTGCACGTAGGGTTGCGGGTCGTCCACCTGGGTTTGGACGAAGGCTTCTTCATTGCCCTGCGCCGCACTCGGCGCGCCGGCAGCGTTGCCGGAGCTGCTCGCGGGATCGTTCGCCGCGCCAACCACCTGCAGGCGCAGCGGTTCGGTGCGTTCATTGCCCACGCGTATCGCCGGCACGATGAGTTCGCCGCTCCTGCGCGGCGTCAGTACCACGCCGAACAAGGCGCGCACCGTCACCGACCCATTGGTCACCTGCATCTGCTGATTGGCGCTCTTGGCGCCCAGCGAAAAATCGCTGCGCAGCGGCGTGTAATCCGGGTCGACGCCGCGTTGGTCGGTTTCGATATTCAACATCGCCACATCGCCGGCATTGACGCTGTCGCGATCCAGCCACGCGCGCGTGACCGCACCTACCGGCGCGCACGCCAACAGTGCCACGCTGGCCAGCATGCCGATTGCCGCGCGACGTAAATGCTGTCTGCCGATCATCGTCCGTCCCGTTGCCTGCGTTCGTATTCCAGCCTGAATTTGGTACGCAGCAGGCTGCCCGGATCGTCCGGCACCCGCCGCAGCCATGCGTCCACCGCCTGACGTTGCTCGCGTTGTTCCGGCGTCTCGCCGGCGACGGCGGCCTCCTGCTTGCCGCTGGCATCGGCCTGCTTGTTGCCCGCCTGCGCCATGGCCTGCTGCATCTTGCGACGCTGTGCCTCATCGGCCTGCTGCTGCGCCTTGGCATCGGCAGATTGCGGCGGCGTGTCCTGCTTGCGTTGCTCGCCCTGCCCGTTCTTGGCCTGCGCATCTTGTGGCCTGCCGTCCTGTGGCGGCTGCCCCTCAGAGGGCTGGTTCTTGCTGTCGTGCTGGTTCTGCCCATCCTGGCCGGATTGCTTGTCCTGCTGATTCTGGCCCGCCTGCTGTTGCCCCTTCCCATCCTGGCCGGATGGCTTCAGGTCCTTGGACTGCCCCTTGCCATCCTTGTTGTTCTGCTGCTGGCGCTTGCGCGCCGCATCGACCGCCGCGCGATTGGCGATGGCGTCCTGCTGATTCGGATGTTGCTTGAGCGCACGGTCGTAGGCCGCGATCGCCGCGTCGTACTGGCCTTGTCGCGCCAGCGCGTTACCGAGGTTGTACAGCCCCTCATCGGTCGGTACCGCTTCGAAGGCCTTCTGCGCCGCTGCGAAATCGCCCTTGCGATACGCCTGCACCCCGGCATCCAGGCGCTGTTGTTGCACCTGATCGGCACGCTGCCACAAGGTGCCATCGGCCGCGTGCGCGGGCTGCGCCAGCGGCAGCACGCACACCATCGCCAGCACGGCCACCACCGCGCGGCGACGAAACGCCAGCAGGGACAGCAGCATCACCGGCAGCACCAGCCAATAGCCTTCGTCGAGCCAGCTCTTGCCGCCATCGGACTCGGCGGTTTCATCGGCCAACGGCTGTTGCGATGGATCGAGCACGCCCAACGCCCGCAGGTCTGCATCGTCCGGCGCAATGCGCGCATAGCGCCCGCCCCCCTGCGCGGCCAGGGTGCGCAGACTGCCCTCGTCGAGCTTGGCCTGCGCAATTTCACCGCTGGCCGTGCGATACGCCGCACCGCGCTCGCCGCCCACACCGAGCGCAGAGACACTGAAGCCGCGCGAACGCGCCATCCGCGCCGAACTTTCGGCGGAGCGATCTGCGCTATCGCTGACAAGCAGGATCTCGCCTTGCTTGAAGCCGGCCTGCTGCAACAACTGCGCGGCCGCATCGATCGCCCGGTCGGCACGCTTGCCATCGACCGGCATGACCGACGGCGACAGCGCATCCAGAAACAAGGCCACGTTGGCACTGTCTTCGGTCAATGGCGCAACCGTAAAGCTCTCGCCTGCATACACCAGCAATGCCACCTCGCCACCGGCACGTTTGCGCAGCAGCGTCGCCAGCTTAGCGCGCGCCTGCAGCAGGCGCGAAGGCGGCAGGTCGGTTGCGTTGGCACTGGACGACAGATCCAGCACCACTACCAGCGGCATGCTCGATTGAAACACCGGACGCTCGGTCTGCCGCCAGCTCGGCCCGCTCATCGCAAGCACGGCCAACGCATAGGTCAGCGCAGCCAGCACGAATCCCAGCCATCCGCGCCGACCGCCGGATACCAACAGCTTCGGCAACAGATGCGCATCCACGCTTTGCCGCCAGACGTCGGCATCGCGGCGACGCCAGTGCCACAGCGCAGCCGCCGGTACGATCGCCAACAGCGCCCACAACAGCGTCGGGCGCAACAGATGTAACGACTGCAGCCACCCCGCCAGCTCGGTCAGCGCGTCCATTGCCACCTCCGCGGCAGCAGATAGGCCAACAGGGCAACGACGATTGCCGCGCCCAATGGCCAGTAGTAACGCTCGACGCGCGGCTGCACCGAAGGCCCCAGTCCCTTGACCGGTTCCAGCCGATCCAGCTCGGCATAGATGCCGGCAAGCTCCTCAGTATCGCGGGCGCGGAAGAAGCGCCCGCCGGTCTGCTGGGCGATCTTGCGCAGCCCGTCTTCGTCGATGTCGTCGTTGCCGCCGGCCGGAATCGGCACCCCGAACAAGGAATAGCCGCCACTGCCGCCAAAGGCAATGGTGTGCACGCGCACGCCTTCGGCCTTGGCCAGTTCCGCGGCCTTCAGGGGATTGAGTACGCCGGCGGTGTTGACGCCATCGGTGAGCAACACCACCACGCGCTGGCCCTGCTTCTGTTCGCGCAGGCGCTTGACCGACAAGGCGATCGCATCGCCAATCGCGGTTTCGCGCCCGGCCAAGCCCACCACGCTGTCGCTCAACTGATCGCGCACGGAGGTCAGATCCGCGGTCAACGGTGTCAGCGCATACGCGCGTTGGCCGAATACCAGCAGACCGACGCGGTCGCCGTCGCGCCGATCCAGAAAGTCCGACAGCACGGCCTTGGCGGCGGTGAGCCGGTCTACCACCTTGCCACCAAGCACCATGTCGGGCTCGCTCATGCTGCCCGAAAGATCCACCGCCAACATCATCTGGCGCGCCTCGCGCGGTGGTTGAATCACCTCGCCCAATTGCTGCGGACGTGCCAGCGCAGCACACAACAAAAACCAAGCCAGCCACGCCAGCCAACGCGGCATCCGCAGCACCGGCGCGCTTTTGGCCTGCGCCACCGCCTGCAACTGCTCCGCATATGGCACGCGGAGTGCGGCCGCATCGGCGCGGCGTTGGGGCCAGAACCACATCAGCAACGGCAAGGGCATCAGCCACCACGCCCACGGCCAGGCGCAGTGCGCCAACGCATCCTGCCATTGCGACCACTGCAACCAGTTCATCGCCGGCCCCGCATCAACGCCACAAAGCGCTGCCGCGCCAACGCTTCTACCGCAGGCAGATCGCTGATGGTGGGTGCGCGCTGAAAGCCGCCTTCCAGTACAGCCCGGCCCGGCCCCTGCGAAAACACCTGGTCCTTGCGCTTGCGTCCATCCAGAAACTGCAACCACGCCTCGCCCTGCAAGCGGTCGGCCTGCGGGTCGACGCGCCGCGCCGCACGTCGCAGCAACACCGACACGGCCGCCAAGCGCTGCGCAGGCGTCGTGGCGCGCGCTAGTTCCGCATCGAACGCAGCCAGCCAGCGGCGCTGGCACTGACGCCGGCGCCACCACCAGACCCATGCGCTCCCCACCACCAGCACGACAACCGCGATCACCAGCCACCAGCCAGGTGCCAGCGGCCACCACGACGGCGACGGCGGCAGGTGCACATCACGCAGCGGCAGCGACTGCGGGGACATCGTCAGCGACTCCGCGCGGCAGGGCTGCCGCCCAACCACGCATCGCTGGCATCGTCGGTGGACAGGCGATGCAAGCGCACGCCGCGTGCCTGCAGGAGCGATCCCAAATGCTCCAGCGGCGCGACGAATTCGGCCTGCCAGCGTGCACGTCCGGCCTGGGTCGACAGATCGATCGCGATGCGCTCGCCACGCACGTCGAAGGTGACTGCACGTGCCGGTGGCGCCAGTTCCAGCGGATCGACCAGCACGATCACCACCACCTCGTGATGCAAGGCCAAGCCCGACCAGCGCGTGGCAGAAATCCGGCCGGCGCTGCGCGCATCGGCCAGCACGGTCAGGCGCGCGCCGGGGCGCAACAGGCGCGCCGCATGATCCAGCGCCACCTCCAGCCCCGCATCGCCGGACGGCGGCTGGGCATACCAACGCGCCAAGGCATCCAACACCGGCAGCACACCACGCTGACCGGACCGCGGCGCAATCGGCGCCTCGCTCGCGGTGCCGCGCAAGGCTGCAATACGATCGCCCTGGCGCTGCGCCAGCCATGCGGCGACCGCGCCGGCGCGTGCGGCCTGCACCGATTTGTAGCGCACGCGCGTACCGAAGAAGAGCGCAGGCGAGGTATCGGCCACGATCAGGCTCAAACGCTCGCGCTCAGCCTGAAACAATTTGGTGTGCGCTCGCCCGGTTCGCGCGGTCACGCGCCAATCGATATGCCGCGCATCATCGCCAGCCACGTACTCACGCGACTCGGCATATTCCATGCCGCGCCCGCGCGTGGCGGCCGGCACCGGCCCCACCACCCCGTGCCGGCCACGTCCCGGTTGACCGCGATGGATTGCAGTACCGCGCAGCGCAATCAGTTCTGCAAGCGCTGGGCGCACTCCATCGCCAGCGACTGGCGAGGTGGCGGCTTCAGGGGACGAGAACGGCATCGAAGACATCGGTGTCTGGCGAGAGTGCGGCATACCTCAGCGACGCTGCCCGATCAGGGCAGCGGAATCTTTTCGAGCAGTGCAGCGATCAGGCGTTCGCCGTCCCAACCCTCGGCGGTGGCCTCGTAGCTGGGTAGGACGCGATGCCGCAGTACGTCAGGGGCAATGGCGCGGATATCGTCCGGCGTCACGTAGTCTCGCCCGGCCAGCCACGCCCGTGCGCGCGCGCACCGTTCCAGTGCGATCGAGCCACGCGGGCTGGCGCCCCAGGCGATCCTCCGTGCCAATGCCGGGTCGTAACGCTTGGCATCGCGCGAGGCCAGCACGATTTCGATCAGATAGCGTTCCAGCTGCGGTGCCAGATGCACGTCAAGCACCACACGGCGCGCGGCGAAGACATCTTCCAATGGAATCTTGTCGGGTACGGTCTCGTGCTTTTCCAGCGTGTCGCGGGCGGCCTCGCGTGCCAGGCGCAGGATTTCCGCCTCGGCGTCGGCCTGGGGATAGCCGATGCGCACATGCATCAGGAAGCGATCCAACTGCGCTTCGGGCAGCGGGAACGTGCCCTCCTGCTCGATCGGATTCTGCGTCGCCATCACCAGGAACAACTGCGGCAGCGCATAGGTATGCCGGCCGACCGTCACCTGCCGCTCGCCCATCGCTTCCAGCAGCGCGGATTGCACCTTGGCTGGTGCGCGGTTGATTTCGTCGGCCAGCAGGATCGGGTGGAAGATCGGCCCGGGCATGAACTCGAACCGGCTGTCCTGCGGCCGCCAGATTTCGGTACCGGTCAGATCGGCAGGCAGCAGGTCCGGGGTGAACTGCACCCGTGCAAAATCCGCTTCCAGCCTCGAAGCCAGCGCACGGATCGCGGTGGTCTTGGCCAACCCGGGCGCGCCCTCGACCAGCAGATGGCCATCGGCCAGCAAGGCAATCAACAGCCGCTCCACGAGCGCTGCCTGGCCAACGATGCGCTGCGCAAGCGATTCGCGCAGCGAGGTGAATTGACGGTGCAGCCGGTCCTCGGCGGGCGCGGCAACGGCTTCGGGAGGGAGCAGTGGCGGTGCGTTCATAGGTCCAGTGTGACCGATTCGAACGCGATTGGTTCACTCGGCGATCGGGCCAGGTTCAGTCAAGGCCCAACATTTGCTCTGGATCACAAAGATCAGTTGGTTGGGAAAATTCGTTCTTTCCGAAGGCGCCCCTCGCTTCGCATTAAACAAATTTGAACCGCACTGGATTAGAGCACCATCGGCGCCGGCGCAGACAATGCCTACTTCTGCGCAGCCTAAATCTCACCTATTGCACTGCATCGACTGCCAAGCCGCCGCGGCCCCTTGTGTACCCCTGCACGTCGATACGATCACCCTCACGACACGCTCCAGGCCGCCACACTGGCCACACCTGGTTTGGCATATATCAGACGCGGCCAACCCTGCTAGCGACTCCCCTCATTTGCAATCCATACGAGAAAGGCCGCTTTCGCGGCCTTTTCCGGTAAAAGTTTCAATTACGGATTCGCGCTGGCCACGCGAAGAACCTTAGGAGTTACAAACACCAGGAGCTCGGCCTTCTCCTTGCTGCGTCCGCGCTTCTTGAAGAGATTTCCCAGGAACGGAATATCTCCAAGGAACGGAACTTTGGAGACGCTTTCGCGATCGGTAAATTCATAGACACCACCAATGACTACTGTCTCACCGTCGCCTACTAGCACAGCAGTATTGACCTCCCGGCGATTAATCTCGGGAACTGTTCCGTAGCCTTCCAAAATAATGAATCGAGCCACCTCGTCCTTCTTGACATTCATATTCAAGAAGACGCGATTGTCATTCGTGATGGTGGGCGTAACCTTCAATTCAAGTAGAACTTCCTTGAACTGCACATTCGCCTGCGCGGCGGAACCTGCCGCACCACCACCACTGATTGTCACATACCCAATCTCCCGACCTTGCTTGATGACACCCTCACGCTGATTGGCCGTCACGATCCGCGGATTTGAGACGACCTCACCTCGCCCTTCCTCTTGCATTGCCGATAGCTCAATGTCGAGGTTGAAATTGGATCCAAGCAAGGTATACGCCAAGCCGGCCGCTCTGCTATTGGTAAAGCCACTAGCCCCCAAATCGACATTCAACCCCGAAGGGAACAAATGCGAAGCCAGCGTTGTACTGGTACCAGTATTAGCGATTTCATTAGCTCGTTGCGCTGAAGTGTTCTGGAAGTTGACGTTACTCTCCAGCGCCCCGCTCAAAATCCCACGTCCGGTTGCGCCAGTGATGCCGAACCGCGCACCCAAATCACGCGCAAAAGTATCCGTCGCAATGACAATCCGGCTCTCGATCAGCACCTGATCCACTGGGCGGTCAATATGCGAAATCAGCTCGCGCATTTGCGCGACCTTCTTCGGAATATCGCTGATCATCAATGTGTTGGTGCGTTCATCGGCAACCAACCGACCACGTGGCGAAAGGAAACCATTGTCCTGCTGCCCCGCACCACCTTGTCCGCCCTGGCCGCCCTGGCCGCCACCACCGCCACCAATCCCCTTGGCCTCCGTCAGCGCTTTGAAGATCACCGCAGCGTTGTGGTAATTGATCTGCACATAATCGGTGATCAAGTCCTCACGGTTCTCGATCGCGATGCGGGCGTCTTCCTTGTCCTGCTCGAACTTGGCCAGCTCCGGTTGCGGGGCGACCCAAACCACGCCACCATCGCGGCGCTTGTCCAGGCCCTTGGCACGCAGCACGATGTCCAGCGCCTGGTCCCACGGCACGTTCATCAGGCGCAGCGTGACGTTGCCCTGCACGGTGTCGGAAGCGACGATATTGAGGTTGGACTCCTCGGCGATCAGCTGCAGCACGGTGCGCACCGGCACGTCCTGGAAGTTGAACGTCACCGGGCGGCCGCTGTAGCCGCGCGCAGCGATCTGCGCGGCAGCCTGCGTGACCGCCGCCGGGCTCACACCGCCAACCGCCGGCTGGCCCTTGCGCGGGGTGATTTCCACCACGTATTCGTTGCCGGTCTGGTAGGCCAGCGAGTCGAAGGCACCCTTGGTCGACAGCACCAGCTGCGAACCGGAGCCGGACGGCTTCACTTCAACGCGCTGCACCGGCGTGGCGAAGTCGGTGACATTGAGCGGGCGTTGCAGCTCGGCGGGTAGCTTGGCATTGCTGATGTCCACCAGCACGTTGTCGCCTTGCGTCCGCAGGTCCGGGCTGGCGCCCTGGCCGTCGAACTGCAGGATCAGACGGCCAGCGCCGTCTTCGCCGCGCTTGAAATCGATTTTGGACACCGCCAGGCTCGCCGGAGCGACCTTGGCCGGATCCTGCGCGGGCTGAGTCAGCGCCGCGGCGGCGAACGCGCTGCCGCTCGCCAGCGCCAGCGCGAACCCCAACGCGCAGGCCTGGAAGATCGCGTGGCGTCGTACCGGACGCAGCCGCTGGGCATTGGAAAACGTCATCGTGCTATCCCCTATCACTTTATTGATCATCCAATGCGAGTGCGGCCGGCCGTTCAAGCCATCCACCCGCACCGTCCGGCACAAGTTCAATCAGCTCGATGCGGTCTTCGTAGACCCCGGTCACCCGGCCATCGCTCTGTCCCAGATACACACCCGGCCGCACCCGGTAGGTCACCTTGTCAGGCGCCATCACCAATGCGATCAGGCCCGAACCGCCGCCAATGGTCCCCACCATGTCGAGGGCGTCGAGCGGAAAGGCTTCCAACGGTTCCTTGCGCCGGTTCGGATCCGGACGCGTGCCGTTGCCACCTTCCGCGCTGACCCAGGCATCGCTGAACGGGTCGCGCATCGCCTGCGCTGCATATTCGAAGGTCTCGAACTGCTGCATCACCGGCAATGGCTCCAGCGGCGGCGCAGGACGCGCGCGCACCTCGGCAACCCAGGCTTCCAGATTCGGCGCATCGCCCGGTGTGCTGGTCACACCGCGCGTGCACGCCGGCAATACTGCAATTAACGCCACACAGGACAGAATCTTGAGCAATTTCATGGTCATTGGCCGCCCTTCTTCGCAGCGTTGGCCGCAGCCTTTTCCTGCTCGGCCATTTCCTCATCGTCCAGATAACGATAGGTCTTGACCGTTCCGGACAGCTCCAGCGCACCGCGCGGGCCGATACCGGCCTTGGGGTCCTTGGGCTTGAGGTTGATGTCGTGCATGGTCAGGATCACCACGCGCGGCAGCGAGGCCACACCGCTGACGAAGGCACCGAACTGGTGGTAGCTGCCCACCATGCGCAGAGCGATCGGCTTTTCGGCGTAAAACTCCTTCGGCGATTCCGGACCGGGCTGGAACAGCTCGTTGGACAGGCCGCTGGACAACGCGGTCTGCGAAATGTCGATGATCAAATCCGGCATTTCGGTCTTGCTGGGCAGCTGACGCAGCATCTGCTGCAGCACTTGTTCCATCTGCGCGAGCTGCTGCTTGAGCGGCTCCAGGTTCACCGCGCGGACCTGTTGGGTCTCGAACTCGGTGCGCAGCTGGGATTCGGTGCTTTCCAGGCCTTCCAGTTCATCGCGCTTGCTGCTGATCAACAGGAACCAGGCCAGCACCATGATGAACAAGCCGACCACCACGCAGAACACGATGCGCGCCTGCTGCGGCCAACCGCCGATGTTGTTGAAATCCAGATCGCTGAGCTTGAATGATTTCTTACTCATGACGCCGCCCCCTCCTGCGGCCGATTGGCTGGCGCCGGTGCTGCCTGCGTCGGTGCAGGAGCAGCGGCCGGCGGCGTTGCGGGCGCAGGCGCCGCTGCCGGAGCAGCAGGCGTCGCACCGGCAGGCGCAGCACCCGGTGCTGCGGTGCCCGGCGCAGCCGGATCCGCTGCGCCCGGCGCGGTGCCGTTCTTGTCAGCCTCGTTCGGGTTGGCCAGCTTGACCTTGAGCGTGAACACGTACGGCAGCGTCTTGGTGTCCATCGACGACGCGGCAGGTTGACCGGCCTTGTCCTGACTCTTGGCCTCGATGATCGACAGGTCCGGATTGGTCATCCAGCCCGAGCTTTCCAGGTTGCGCATGTATGCACTGACCCGCGCATTCGATTGCGAGCGACCTTCCAGCGTGAGGATGTCGCCATCCTGCTTGATGTTGGTCAGCGCCACGCCATCGGGAATGGTGCGCACCAGCGAATCGAACAGGTGCACCATCTGCGAGCGGTTGGCTTGCAGTTCCTCGATCACCTTCTTGCGGGCAAGCAGGCGGTCCTTCTTCTTGTCGAGTTCCTTGATCTCTTCGTTCTGCGCCTTGACCTTGTCGATCTCGGTGGTCAGAAACGCATTGCGCTCGGTCTGGCCGCTGATCTGCGCGTCGTAATAGAACCAGATCAACGCCGACAACAGCACGCCGCCCAATGCGGCGAAGCCCAGCATCGAATAGAACTCGCGTTCGCGTGCCTTTCGGCGCTCCGCGCGCCAGGGCAATAGATTGATTCTTGCCATCAGTCGAAGCTCCTCAGGGCCAGGCCGGTGGCGATCATCAATGCAGGCGCATCCAGCGCCAGCGCATGGGCCTGAACCTTCGGGCCAAGCGTCATCTGGGCAAGCGGATTTGCAACGACCGTGGTCACGCCGAGCTGCTCTTCCACCATCTCCGGCAGGCGCGCCAGCGCGGCGCAACCGCCGGCCAGCACGATGCAGTCGACGCGGTTGAACTCACTGCCCGCATAGAAGAACTGCAGCAGACGGCTGATCTGCTGCACAGTGGCTTCCTTGAACGGCTCCAGCACCTCGACCTCGTAACTTTCCGGCAGGCCACCCTGACGCTTGGCAAGGCCAGCCTCTTCATAGGTCAGCCCGTAACGGCGCATCACTTCGTCGGTGAGCTGCTTGCCGCCGAACACCTGCTCGCGGCTATACAGACTGCGACCGGAGCGCAGCACGCTCAGCGTGGTCATGGTGGCGCCGATATCCACCAGCGCCACCACCGCGTCGGCGGCCACCGGCAATTCGCTGGCAACCAGCGCGAAGGCGTTTTCGACCGCGAAGGCCTCCACGTCCATGACCTTGGCGGTCAAACCGCCGAGTTCCAGCGCCGACTGGCGCAGTTCCACATTCTCCGAACGCGAGGCGGCCAGCAGCACCTGCACCATGTCCGGGCTGTTGGGCATCGGGCCCAGCACCTCGAAATCGAGATTGACTTCCTCGATCGGGTACGGAATGTAATTGGTGGCTTCCAGTTCGACCTGGGCTTCCAGGTCGCTATCGTCCAGATCGGCCGGCATCGGGATCAACTTGGTGATCACCGCCGACCCGGCGACAGCAGCGGCCGCGTTCTTGGCCTTGCTGCCGGAACGGTTGATGGCGCGCCGAATGGCTTCGCCCACCGCCTCCACTTCGACGATGTTCTTTTCCACGACCGCATTCGGCGGCAATGGTTCCACCGCGTAATGTTCCACGCGAAAACGGTTCCCGCTGCGCGATAGCTGCAAGAGCTTCACGGCAGTAGAACTAATGTCGACACCAATCAGTGGCGACTGACTCTTGGGTAAAAGCCCCACGGTAACTCCCCTGCCGACGGGCACTTGGACGCACGTGCGCCCTCGTATTAATAATCAAATTTTAACAGTTGACAAGCCCTTCACGCGCTAGGCACTGACCCGGCGACGCGACCCCAGTGCTGTCTTCTGCGATCCCCAGAGTTCGGCCCCAGCCAAACTCGGCGTCATCTATACTCTGTGACCAAGAAATCTGCAATCGGAATCTCTCTTACATGCCCCGTATTCGCCGTTGGCTGGGCTGGATCCTGGCCACGATCGTCGTGCTCGCACTGCTTGGCGCAATTGCTGCCGGCGGCCTGTATTACGCCATTTCCTCGAAGTTGCCGGACGTTCAATCGCTCAAGCAGGTCGAGCTGCAGGAGCCGATGTACGTCTATTCCAGCGATGGCCGCCTCATGGCCGTTTATGGCGAGACCCGGCGTTATCCCATCCAGATGAAGGACGTGCCGCTGCGCCTGAAGCAGGCCTTCCTGGCCACCGAGGACGCGCGCTTCTATGAGCACGGCGGCGTGGACTACAAGGGCATTGCCCGCGCGGTGTGGCTGCTGACAACCACCGATGCCAAGCGCGTGCCGGGTGGTTCGACCATCACCCAGCAGGTGGCGCGGCAGTTCTTCCTGAGTTCGGAGTACAGCTACACCCGCAAGCTGGCGGAGATCCTGCTGGCGCGCAAGATCGAAAGTGAGCTGAGCAAGGACGAGATCTTCGAGCTGTATCTCAACAAGAGTTTCTTCGGCAACCGCGCCTACGGCGTCGGGGCCGCTGCCGAGTATTACTACGGCAAGAAGATGAGCGAATTGAACCTGGACGAGATGGCCTCGCTGGCCGGCATCCCCAAGTTCCCGTCCAGTGGCAACCCGATCAGCAACCCTGAGCGTGCGCAGGAGCGTCGCGACTATTACGTGCTGCAGCGCATGGCCGACCTGGGCTTTGTCAGCCAGGCCGAAGCCGACGCCGCCAAGGCCGTGCCGATGCACGCCAAGCCGCATGAGCCGCCGGTGGAGGTGTACGCCCCTTACGTGGCCGAGCTGGTGCGTCAGGAAATGATCGCCAAGTACGGCGGCGATGTGCTCAACAAGGGCTATCACGTCACCACGACCATCGATGCGACCCTGCAGACCGGTGCGGATGTGGCAGTCGCCGACGGCTTGCGGGTCTACGATCATCGCCATGGCTGGCATGGCGTAGAGCAGCACTTCGACGTGCCCGCCGATGCGGACGCGCCTGCACTGGCCAAGCACCTGGCAGGCGCGTTCACCCAGGGCGGACTGCGTGCGGTGATCGTGGCGCGCACCAATCCCGATGGCGGGGTCACGGTCGTGCTGAGCGACAAGACCGAACTGACCCTGCCCGCCGGTGCCAGCCGCTGGACCGGCAAGACCCCGGCCAAGCTGCTGACCCGCGGCGACCTGACCCGCATTCGCGCCGGCGAAAAGGACGGCGAGTGGATCATCGACCAGTTGCCGCGCGGCCAGGCGGCATTGGTTTCGCTGGACGCCAATAGCGGCGCCCTGCGTGCCCTGGTGGGCGGCTTTAGCTTTGCGGGGAACAAGTTCAACCGCGCCACCCAGGCACGCCGCCAGCCAGGGTCGAGCTTCAAGCCGTTCGTCTACGCAGCCGCATTCGAAAAGGGCTTCAACCCGGCCTCGATCGTGCTGGACGCGCCGGTGGTGTTCCGCGACCGGCGCGGCAAGACCTGGTCGCCGCAGAACGATGGAGGTGGCTTCCGCGGGCCGATGCGCCTGCGCGAAGCGCTGGTGCAGTCGCGCAACCTGGTGTCGGTGCGCCTGCTGGACGCCATCAGCGTCGATTTCGCACGCAAATACATCAGTCAATTCGGTTTCCAGGAGGCCGAATTGCCGCCAAACCTGTCGATGTCGCTGGGCACCGCTTCGCTGACGCCGCTGTCTGTGGCACGCGGCTATGCGGTGTTCGCCAATGGCGGCTCACGGGTGGACACCTGGATCGTGGATGAGGTCAAAGACCGCGAGGGCAATGTCATCTTCAAGGAAGTGCCGGCCGTAGCCTGCCGCACCTGCGCCCTGCAAGGCGGCAATGTGGCGCCCGTGAGCCAGGTCGTCGATGGCTTCAACTTCGGCGCGCAGGCACCGGAGACACCGCCTGCCGCGCCGGCCACGGCCACGCCGACGCAGGCGCAGACCGCCCCTGCGGCAACCGCGCAGACCAAGATCGCGCCGCGCGCGATCGACGAGCGCACCGCCTACCAGCTGGTGTCGATGATGGGCGACGTGGTCCAGCGCGGCACCGGCACCGCGGCCAAGGTCCTCGGCCGCGAGGACGTGGGCGGCAAGACCGGCTCCACCAACGAGCACCGCGACGCGTGGTTCTCCGGCTTTGGCGGCCCCTACGTCACCACCGTATGGGTGGGCCGCGACGACTTCCGCTCGCTCGGCTATCGCGAATACGGCGGCAAGGCGGCGCTGCCGATCTGGATCGACTACATGCGCGTAGCGCTCAAGGACAAGCCGATCGCCGCCAACGATCCGCCCGATGGCATGACCCAGGCCACCATCAATGGCGCCGTCGAATGGGTCAAGAACGAAGATCTGGACCGCCTGCAGGATTACGACTACGGCCTGCAGGAACAGCAGGACGAAAAGGCGTTCGACATTTTCTGAGGAATCGGGATTGGGGAATCGAAAGCGGCGTGGCTGTTCGGTTCCCCAATTTGTTGGCCCCCGTTGGATAAGCGCCAGCCATTGCCGACCTGATGGATCGCTGGCGGCATCGTTGCCGGGTCGGCGCAGCGCTCACCTGCCCGCCACGGATATCGCACGCGCCTTGCGCCTTGCCCGTGCATACCCGCACCTGGACCATCGCCCGGTCACCGCTGCGTGATCGTTCCTTTGCAATGACATGACGCATTCGCCATGTCTTCATGCAGCTGTTGTAGAGTCCAGATCAGGTTCATTAGGGGAGCCCGGTCATGCATCACGCACGCGCGCACGCCGATACACGAACCCGGGAACGTCGCCATCGTCTGGCGCACGAAGCCGCACGCCTGATGGCCGAAGGCGGCATCCGTGATTTCCATCAAGCCAAGCTCAAGGCTGCCAGCCGGCTCGGCATTCATGACGATGCGTCGCTGCCACGCAATCGCGAGATCGAAGATGCGTTGCGCGAGTACCAACGCCTGTTCGCCGGACCTGCGCACGGTGCGCGTCTGCGCCAACGTCGCGAAGCCGCGTTGCGGGCGCTTGAGTTTCTCAGCCCCTTCCAGCCACGGCTGACCGGCCCGGTGCTGGACGGCACCGCCGACGCCAATGCACCGGTGCACCTGCAGTTGCACAGCGACGATGCCGATGCCGTGCAGCGGTTTCTGGAAGAACACCGCATTCCGGCCGAGTCGCGCACGCGCCGGCTGCGCCTGGATCGCGAGCGCAACGGCGAGTTTCCGGTGTGGCTGTTCAGCGCCGAAGACCTCACCTTCGATCTCACCGTGCTGCCCTACGACGCGCTGCGGCAGGCGCCGCTGTCGCAGCTGGACGAAAAGCCGATGCAGCGTGCGTCGGCCGCGCAGGTGCGACAGTTGTTGACAGACGGCGACGGTTCCACCGGCTCACCGCTGCTGCGCTGAGTCGGCCATATGACGCGGAACCTGACTACGCGGGCGAGCTCTGTGCTTCTTTAACCGGCGTCACGACGCCGCTACGCAGCGGTCGTTTATTCGGGCCCAGCCGCAGACGGACGAACCGTCGTGCAACACGACGCTGCCAATCGCCACGACAGCAGCACGCTGTGCTGGAAGGCGACTGCCGCGCAACATCCAAATGCAAACGCCCCGCACTGCGGGGCGTTTGTTTACGCAGATACGCGTGGACCGATCAGCGCTTGGCGCTGTCGGTGTAATCGCGCTTGTCATAACCGGTATAGATCTGGCGCGGACGGCCGATCTTCATTTCCGGGTCGACCTGCTGCTCCAGCCAATGCGACACCCAACCTGCGGTGCGTGCGATGGCGAACATCACGGTGAACATTTCCACCGGGATATTGAGCGCCTTGTAGATGATGCCCGAGTAGAAGTCGACGTTCGGGTACAGCTTGCGCTGCACGAAATAGTCGTCCTTCAGCGCGGCCTCTTCCAGCTTCAGCGCCACTTCCAGCAGCGGGTCGTTGACGCCCAGCTCGCCCAGCACCTTGTGGGTCATCTCGCGGATGATCTTGGCGCGCGGGTCGAAGTTCTTGTAGACGCGGTGACCGAAGCCCATCAGACGGAACGAGGAATTCTTGTCCTTGGCCTTGGCCACGGCCGATTCGACGTTGTCGGCGGTGCCGATCTCTTCGAGCATCTTCAGCACGGCTTCGTTTGCGCCACCGTGTGCCGGACCCCACAGCGCGGTGATACCGGCGGCGACCGAGGCATACGGATTGGCACCGGTCGAGCCGACCAGACGCACGGTCGAGGTCGAGGCGTTCTGCTCGTGGTCGGCGTGCAGGATGAACAGCAGATCCAGGGCCTTGGCAACGACCGGATTGATCTCCAGCGGCTCGCTCGGCACTTCGAACATCATGTGCAGGAAGCGGTCGACGTAGTTCAGGTTATTGCGTGGGTAGCGGATCGGCCAGCCGATCGAATAACGGTACGCCGCAGCCGCCAGGGTTGGCACCTTGGCGATCAAACGGATGGCGGCCTGACGGCGCTGCTCCGGATCGTTGAGGTCCAGGGTGTCGTGGTAGAACGCCGACAGCGAGGCGACCGAGCCGGCCAGCATGGCCATCGGGTGCGCGTCGTGACGGAAACCGCCGAGGAAGTTCTTCAGCGACTCGTGCATCATCGTGTGATGCGTCACTTCGTGGTCGAACTTCTTGAATTCGTCCGCCGTCGGCAGTTCGCCGTTCATCAGCAGGTACGAGACCTCAAGGAAGCTGGACTTTTCGGCCAGCTGCTCGATCGGGTAACCGCGATACAGCAACACGCCATTGTCGCCATCGATGTAGGTGATGGCCGACTTGCAGCTGGCGGTGGCGGTGAAGCCCGAGTCGTAGGTGAACAGACCGGTTTCTTTGGTCAGCTTTGAGATATCGACGCAATCATTGCCAAGCGTGGGCTTGAGAACCGGCAGAACGACCGACTTGTCGCCGGCGTTGAGCGTGACCTGATCAAGATCGGACACTGTGTACGCTCCTTCAGTGGAAGGCGCCTGATCCCACATGGGCAGGCACGTGATGGAAGTCCAAGGCATCGCCCCGGATCAGACCATTATCGCACAGCAGCATTTTGGCCGTCGCTTGGACAGAAGTCGTAGACGCATCGCGCCAGGCATACAGGCGAAGCGTTCAGCGCCCCAAAAAACAACGGCCGCGCAATGCGCGGCCGCTGCCGGTACAGCCCGTCCTGCAAGTTCAGCGCGCGTAGCGCTTCTGGAACTTGTCGATCCGGCCGCCGGTGTCGATCACCTTGTGCTTGCCGGTATAGAACGGGTGCGAGGACGAGGAAATTTCCACCTTGATCAGCGGATACTCCTGGCCGTCTTCCCACTTCACGGTCTCTTTCGAGGTCATGGTGGAACGGGTCAGAATCTTGAAATCGGACGTCACGTCGTGAAAGACGACGTCTTTGTAGTTGGGATGAACGTTATCTTTCATGGACTTGGCGCCGGGCTGCCTGGATAAGTCGGGTATTATAGCTGCGCCCAGGCAGCCGGCGCAAGGTCGCCTCAGTTCGCCGCCAGGGCGGCCCCGACCAGCGCGTAGAACTGCTGGATGTCATAGGCCAGCAGCAGATTGGCATTGTCGGGCGCCCCGCCCTGCCGGTTCCAGTCCACCAGGGTCATGCCACGGGTATGCGCACCGGACAGTTCGATATGGACCGGGCGCTGTTCCAGCCGCTGCGCGCCTTCCGGGTGCAGTGCGAACGCCATCGCCAGCGCGTCGGCGGCATACCAGTACTCGCCGCGGCTGTCTTCGGACCACAGCCGGGTCTTGCGCGAGATCTCCTCGTAGAATCGGGCGCGGCCAGAATCGGCCGCCAGCCATTGCTCCACGTCCCGGTGCAGCAGGCCGTGGGCAATGGTGGCTTCCCAGTCGGCCACGTCGAACTGCGGAAAACCGCCGAACACGATATGCGCCGCTTCCGGGTCGAATCCGATATTGAACTCGGCCGCAGCGGTGATATTGCCGTGCCCGGTCAACGCTCCGCCCATCACCACCAGCCGCGCCACGCGCTGCGGCAGGGTCGGGTCCAGGGTGAGCGCCAGGGCAAGATTGGTCAGTGGACCGAGCGCCACCAGCAGCAGCTTGCCGGCGTGTTCGTGCGACAGACGCAGGATGGCGAGCGCGGCGTGTTCGGCCTCGGCAGTGCGCTTGGCCGGTGCCAGGCCCACATCGCCGAATCCGTCGAGACCGTGCACGTGCGCCGCATCCACCGACGGGTGCAGCAACGGCTGCGGGCAGCCGGCGTAGACCGGCACATCGGTACGGCCAGCGATCTCGCAGACCTTCAAGGCGTTGCGCACGGTGTGCTCCAGGCCCACGTTGCCGGCGGCGATGGTCAGGCCGACCACCTCGTGGCGTGTGTCGTTGAAGGCCATCAGCAGCGCCAAGGCGTCGTCCACGCCAGGGTCGGTGTCGATCAGCAGCGGTATCTTGTCAGTCATGGGATTCGGGATTGGGCATTCGGGATTCGTTGCCGCATCTTCGCAAGGATCGGCCGGCCACGCGAATCAGCAGCACGCAGCCGCCACGCTGTTACGAATCCCGATTCCCGACTCCCGGCCGCTCAAGCGGCCGCATACCGCACCGCGCCGCCGATCCAGCGTTCGACCACGCGGTCGGCGATTTCCGGCGCCTCGTCCAGCAGCCGCTCGGCCAGTACCTGCACGCGCGGCAACAGCCCGGCGTCGCGTGCCAGATCGGCGATGCGGAAACTGGCCAGGCCGGTTTGCCGGGTGCCAAGCAATTCGCCCGGGCCACGCAACTCCAGATCCTTCTCCGCGATCACGAAACCGTCGTTGGTCTGGCGCATGGTTTCCAGACGCTGCCGCGCCATCATCGACAACGGCGCCTGGTACAGCAGCACGCAACTTGAGGCGGCTGCGCCACGCCCGACCCGACCGCGCAACTGATGCAATTGGGCCAGGCCCAGCCGCTCGGCATTTTCGATGATCATCAACGAGGCGTTAGGCACGTCCACGCCGACTTCGATCACGGTGGTGGCCACCAACAGGTCGCTGCGGCCCTGCTTGAAATCCAGCATGGCCTTCTGCTTTTCGGCCGGCTTCATGCGGCCGTGCACCAGCGCCACCCGCACGCCCGGCAACTGCGCCGACAAGGCCTCGAAGGTGACTTCGGCGGCCTGCGCTTCGATGCGCGGCGGACCGCCTTGCTGGCCTTGCGCGCCTTTCTCGGGTTCTTCGCTTTCTTCGATCAGGGTGCACACCCAATATGCCTGCCGTCCTTCGGCGCAGGCGGCGCGAATGCGTTCGACCAATTCGGGCCGGCGCTCCGCGCTCAGCACGATCGTCTGCACCGGCGTGCGGCCGGGCGGCAATTCGTCGATGGCCGAAACATCCAGATCTGCGTAAGCCGACATCGCCAACGTGCGCGGAATGGGCGTGGCGGTCATCACCAGCTGATGCGGCACGCTGCCCGCCGCCGCTCCCTTGTCGCGCAACGCAAGGCGCTGATGCACGCCGAAGCGGTGTTGCTCGTCGATGATGGCCAACGCCAGGTCGTGGAAGACCACCGCCTCCTGCATCAACGCATGCGTGCCGACCACGACCTGCGCCTGACCGGAGGCGACCTCGGCCATCACTGCAGCGCGCGCCTTGCCGGTGACCTTGCCTGCCAGCCAGACGATGCGGATGCCCAACGGTTCCAACCAGCCGCGCAGATTGGTGAGGTGCTGCTCGGCCAGCAATTCGGTGGGCGCGGCAAGTGCGACCTGCTTGCCCTGCTCCACCGCCAACATGGCCGCCAGCGCCGCGACCACGGTCTTGCCGCTGCCGACATCGCCCTGTACCAGCCGCAGCATCGGCGAGGGGTGCGCAAGGTCATGCGCAATCTGTTCGAACACGCGTTGTTGCGCGCCGGTCAGCTGGAACGGCAGCGCCTTGCACAATTGCTGCACCAACGTGCCGTTGCCGGGCAGGCTGGGCGCGTGCAGACGCTGCAACGCGATGCGTTGCCGGCGCAGGCTGAGCTGGTGCGCCAGCAATTCCTCGATTGCCAGGCGCTGCTGGGCCGGGTGGCCTCCGGCGAGCAGTTGCTGTGGATCAGTGCCAACCGGCGGGCGATGCATGGTGAGCAAAGCCGCGCGCAATGAGGGCAATCGCTCGTCCTGCAGCCAGTGCGGTGGCAACAATTCCAGCGCACTTTCGGGCGGCAGACGCTCCAGCGCCTGGCCGATGAGCTTGCGCAACGTCGCCGGGCCAACGCCTTCGAGCACCGGATACACCGGATCCAGACTGTCGCCCAACCCGGCATCTTCGTCCGGTGCGAGCACGCGGTAACTGGGGTGCACGATCTCCCAGCCGTGCTGGCCGGGCTTGGGTGTGCCGAACACCCGCAGCCGCGTACCGACGGCGAACTGCGCGACCTGCGCCGCACGAAAATGAAAGAAGCGCAGCACCAGCGTCCCGTGCGAGGCGTCGGACACTGCCACGCGCAGCACCGGCCGGAAGCGGAAGCCGCGCTCCACAGCCTCCACGCGTCCTTCGACCTGCGCCGGCACGCCACCTTGCAGCTGCGCGATGGTGGTCAAGCGCGTGCGGTCTTCGTAACGCAGCGGCAGATGCAGCCACAGGTCCTGCACGCTCAGGATGCCGCGCGCAGCGAACTTGTCGGCCACTTTCGGGCCGACACCGGGCAGGCTGGACAGCCGAGCCTGGCCGGCGACGGCCAGACTCGGTGTGACGACGCGCGTGCGCGACACGGCCGATCAGCGGCGCAGGATCACTCGATCACCATCACTGCATCGACTTCGAAGCCGGCGCCCTTGGGCAGACCGGAGACTTCGATGGTCGAACGCGCCGGGAACGGTGCCTGGAAATACTCCTGCATCACCGCGTTGACTGCAGCGAACTGCCCCAGGTCGGTCAGATACAGACCCAGACGCACGATCTTGTCGAGCGAGCCGCCGGCCGCTTCGGCCACCGCCTTGAGGTTGTCGAATGCACGGCGTGCCTGCGCACCGATGTCGCCCGGCACGATCTCGCCGGTGGCCGGGTCCAGCGGGATCTGCCCGGAGAAATACACGGTGTTGCCGGCACGCACGGCCTGCGAATACGGGCCGATGGCGGCAGGCGCCTGGTCGGTATGGATGATCTGGGACATGGACACTCCACTGCAAAGGGTTACCGCAGTTTAGGCCTTTGTGCGGATTTGCTCGACTGTTGCGCGAGTGCGCCAGGCGCTACTGGCGTCCGACGCTCTGCACCACGTGCAGACGCCGTAGCCGGCGCATCACCTCGGCCAGGTGGCGGCGGTCGCGCACCTGGATGTTGAAGCGCAGCACGGCTGCGTTGAAGTCGCGGTCCAGATAGTCCACGCGCTCGATATTGGACTGACTCTGCGCGATGGCTGCCGCCAGCTGCGCCAGCACGCCGGTGCGGTTTTCCACTTCGACCACCAGCGCGGTGTCGTAGTCGCCGGTCACGTTGGAGTCCCAGTCGATCGGCACCCACCGTTCGGGCGATTTGCGCAATTCCGCCAGGTTCGGGCAGTCCAGGCGGTGCACCACGATGCCCTTGCCTGCGGTGTGATAGCCCATGATTTCGTCGCCGGGAATCGGCTGGCAGCAATTGGCGAAACTGATCACGCCGCGCTCGCTGCCGTCGATCAGGATCTTCTCGTGCGAATGCTTGGACAGGCCACCGCCACGCAGTTCTGCGTAAGCCATCAACGCCTGCGCGGCCTGATTGGGCATCCAGTTGCCAAGCGCCACATCGGCCAGCAGCGCTTCCAGACGCGGGTAGCGGTGCTCGGCAAGGAAGGCGTCCAGGCGGCCCTTGGGCAGCCGTTCCAGCGAAGAGTCCATTGCTTCCAGCGCGCGGTCCAGCATGCGGTGGCCCAACTGCACGGCATCTTCGTGCTCGAGTTGCTTGAGCTGATGCCGGATGGCGGTGCGCGCCTTGCTGCTGACCACAAATTCCAGCCACTGCGGTTTGGGCGTGGCCGAGCGGGCGGTGATGATCTCCACCGCCTGCCCGCTGACCAGCTTGGTGCGCAACGGCACCAGCTTCTTGTCCACGCGCGAGGCCACGGCGCGATTACCCACGTCGGTATGCACCGCGTAGGCAAAATCCAGCGCGGTGGAATTGCGCGGCAATGCCAGGATCTTGCCCTTGGGCGTGAACAGATAGACCTCGTCCGGGAACAGGTCGACCTTGACGTTGTCCAGGAATTCCAGCGACGAGCCGGCGGCGCGCTGCGAATCGATCAGTTCCACGATCCAGTCGTGCGCACGACTCTGCGCGCTGTTGGGCGAGGCCGAGCCGACCTTGTAGGTCCAGTGCGCCGCTACGCCGCGTTCGGCGATCAGGTCCATCTCTTCGGTGCGTATCTGCACTTCGATCGGCGAGCCGTATGGTCCGAACAACACGGTGTGCAGCGACTGGTAGCCATTGGCCTTGGGGATTGCGATGAAATCGCGGAAGCGCCCGTCCAGCGGCTTGAAGCTGGCATGCACCGCGCCCAGCGCGTGATAGCAATCAGCCACCGTGCGCACCACCAGGCGAAAGCCGAACACGTCCATCACCTGGTCGAAGGACTTGTTCTCTTCGTGCATCTTGGAATAGATGCTCCAGGGCGTCTTGATGCGGCTGACCAGCCGATGCTCCAGCCCTTCCTTGGCCAGCCGCTGGGACAGCTGCACTTCCACCTGCGCCATCGATTCGCGCCGCACCACCGGCTGGCTGCGGATGTGCTTTTCGATGATGGCGTGGCGCCACGGATACAACGCGCGGAAGCCCAGATTCTGCAATTCGGACTTGATCAGGCTCATGCCCAGCCGCTGCGCGATGGGTGCGTAGATCTCCAGCGTCTCGCGCGCGATGCGGCCGCGCGCCTCGGTGCTCTGTGCGCCGAGCGTGCGCATGTTGTGCAGGCGGTCGGCCAGCTTGATCATGATCACGCGCAGGTCGCGCGACATCGCCAGCAGCATCTTGCGGAAACTTTCTGCCGCCGCTTCCTGGCGGTCGCGGAACTTGAGCTTGTCCAGCTTGGTGACGCCATCGACCAGCTCGGCCACCGCCTCGCCGAACTCCGACGCCAGTTCTTCGCGCGTCAGCGGCGTATCTTCAATGGTGTCGTGCAGGATTGCGGCGATCAGCGATTCCATGTCCAGGCCAAGCTCAGCCAGCACGCCAGCCACCGCCACCGGGTGGGTGATGTAGGGCTCGCCCGACTTGCGGGTCTGCCCGGCATGCGCGCTGGCGCCCACTTCCCAGGCACGGCGCAGGATCGGCAGTTGCTCCTTGGGCAGGTAGCTGGCCGCGCGCTCGAGATGCAGGACGTAGTCGGGGATGGCCTGGTCGGAAGACGGAGACGTCACGACGGTCGCCTGGGCAGTGGGGCCTGGGTTCATGCCGGAAGACTATGCCAGCCGTGCAGTCTGGGCAAACATTTGCACACGCAGGCGTATTGCCGGGACCGAAAACGAAAACAGCCCGCATCGAGGCGGGCTGTTCTGATCGATCGCAGCGATGCTGGGATCAATCGTCGTTCTTGGACATGTCTTCGTCGGCGACCACTTCGGCGGCGGCCCATTCCAGCGCTTCGCGCTCGGCGCGTTCGCGCTCGGCCTTCTCGACCTCATCGATCAGCGCGTTGTCGATCCGGCGTGCGGCGATCTCGCGCAGTGCCATCACGGTGGGCTTGTCGCTGGCATCGGCATTCTCGATCAGCGGCTGCACGCCGTTGGCGAGCTGACGGGCGCGCTTGGAGGCCATCATGACCAGCTCAAAACGGTTGTTCACGACTTCCAGGCAATCTTCTACGGTAATGCGGGCCATGCGGGCTCCCGGCGACCAGCAACGGCCGCGCATCGAATGAGGGAAAGGGGGCGGAGTGTACGCTCCGGCCGGCGCCGCAGCAACCGCCACCCATTCAGTTTCCTTTGGAATCAGCGGTTTGAGCCGCTTGGAGCGACCAGGAAACCTTGCTGAGCAGTCGCTGGTGCAGCCGGCGCGTGTCAGGACCGCGGTCTACGCGCGGTGGATGCCGTCGCGCGGCGGCGCCCGTCCGGTGACCAGCCCCGCCGTGCCAGCGGCGCTTACTCCAGCAGCGCCTGAATCAATCCGGCGTGCCGCTGCTGTTGCGCCTGCCGACGCAGCCGGCTGGCGGTGAAGATGGCGCACATCTCCGCCACGGCGATGTCGAAGGTCTCGTTGATGATCACGTAATCGAACTCTTCGAAATGCAGCATCTCTTCACGGGCGGCGGCCAGGCGTTGCGCCATCACGTCCTCGCTGTCCTGCCCGCGCTTGCGCATGCGCTCGTCCAGCGCCTGGCGCGACGGCGGCAGGATGAACACGCTGACCGCATCGGGCACCTTCTGGCGCACCTGACGCGCGCCCTGCCAGTCGATCTCCAGCAGGACGTCGTGGCCGGCGGCCAGCTGCGGCTCCACCGACTGCCGCGCGGTGCCCTTCCAGTCGCCATGCACCAGCGCATATTCGAAGAAATCGCCCGCCTCGATCATGCCCTGGAACTCGTCGGCGGAGACGAAATGGTAGTGCTCGGCATGCCGTTCGCCCGGCCGCGGCGCGCGCGAGGTGAACGAGATCGACAGGGCGATCTTCGGGTCGCGTGCCAGGGTGGCGTTGACGATGCTGCTCTTGCCGGCGCCGGAGGGGGCCGCAACGATATAGAGAGTGCCGCGCATAGGATCAGGGATTCGGGATTGGGGAGTCGGGATTCGCGAACGGACTGCGGACCGGTGCCACCGGGGTCGACATGCTACCGGGATTGGCCGCAGCCCGCTGAAACGCGAGGTTGCCGTCGACCAATCCCGAATCCCCAATCACCAATCCCGGCTACTCGATGTTCTGCACCTGCTCGCGGATCTGGTCGATCAACACCTTCAGATCCACGGCGGCATTGGAGGTGCGGCTGTCCACCGACTTGGAGCCCAGCGTATTGGCTTCGCGGTTGAATTCCTGCAGCAGGAAGTCCAGGCGGCGACCGACCGGTTCGCGCTGCCTGAGCACGCGACGGATCTCGGCGATGTGGCTGGACAGGCGGTCCAGCTCCTCGTCCACATCCAGCTTCTGCAGCCACAGCACCAGCTCCTGCTCGGCACGGCCCGGGTCGACCGGATGCGGCAGGTCGGCCAGGCGCGCGGCCAGCTTGGCGCGCTGACCTTCGCGAATCACCGGAATCAGGACGCGCACCTCGGCGGCGATGCGTTCGATGGCATCTACCCGCTCGCTGATCGCCTCGGCCAGCTTGGCGCCCTCGCGCTCGCGCGCGATCACGAAGCTACCCACCACCTCCTCCAGCAACGCCAGCGCCTGTGCCTGCAACGCGGGGGCGTCCACGTCCTGCACCTGCAGGACGCCGGGCAGCTGCAGCAGGTCGGTGAAGCCGACCTGCAATTTGGGGAACAGACCATCCAGCCGCGTGGCCAGCGCACCCAATTGCTGTAGCAGCGATTCGTTGACCGCCAGCGTCTGCGCGTTGTCGGGCGCGCGCAGGCGCAGCGTCAGATCCAGCTTGCCACGGCTGTTTTTCGCCGCCACCCGCTCGCGTAGCAACGGTTCCAGCGCACGCAATTCCTCGGGCAGACGCACACCCACTTCCAGAAAGCGGTGGTTGACCGAGCGCAGCTCGCAACCGAGCGTGCCCCAGGGTGTGATGCGTTCGCTGCCAGCGAACGCCGTCATGCTTCGGATCATCGTCAATCCCGTGCCGTCAAAGCGCGAATGGTACCCTAGCCGCCCTCGCCGGCTGCCTGCACGCTGCGCAGTGGCGCCAGACCCACCTCCCGACTTCCGGACTCATCGCATGACCTTTTCCCGTCCCAGCGGCCGCACGGCCGACCAGCTGCGCCCGGTGCGCATCGAACGCGCCTTCACCCGCCATGCCGAAGGCTCGGTGCTGGTCAGCTTCGGCGACACCCGCGTGCTGTGCACCGCCAGCGTGGAAAACCGCGTGCCGGGCTTCCTGCGCGGCAAGGGCGAAGGCTGGGTCACCGCCGAATACGGCATGTTGCCGCGCTCTACCCACACCCGTTCCGACCGCGAGGCTGCACGCGGCAAGCAGGGCGGACGCACGCTGGAAATCCAGCGCCTGATCGGCCGTGCACTGCGCGCCTGCGTGGATCGCAATGCACTCGGCGAACGCACCATCACCCTGGACTGCGACGTGCTGCAGGCCGATGGCGGCACCCGCACCGCGGCCATCACCGGCGCATACGTGGCGTTGGCCGATGCGGTGAACCTGCTGATCAAGCGCGGCGACATCAAGAAACACCCGCTGATCGGCGCGGTGGCTGCGGTGTCGGTCGGCATCTATCGTGGCGAACCGGTGCTGGACCTGGATTACCCGGAAGACAGCGACTGCGATACCGACATGAATGTGGTGATGAACGACGGCGGCGGCTTCATCGAGCTGCAGGGCACCGCCGAAGGCCACGCGTTCCGTCGCGACGAACTCAACGCGCTGCTTGCCCTGGCTGAGAAAGGCATGGGCGAGTTGTTCGCACTGCAACGCGCTGCGCTGGCCGGATGAGCCGTCGCATCGCCCTGACCACCTTGCTGGTTGCCGATTACGATGCGGCCATTGCCTAGTATACCGGCGCGCTGGGCTTCCACGTGCTGCAGGATCGCCCGCTCAATGACGGCAAGCGCTGGGTCGTGATCGGCCCGGGCGGTGCAGACGATGCCGCCCTGCTGCTCGCGCAGCCGGCCAACGCCACGCAACGCGCGCGCATCGGCGACCAGACCGGTGGGCGGGTGGATCATTTCCTCTACACCGATAACTTCTGGCGCGACCACGCGGCCATGCAGGCGTTCGGCGTGGAATTTCTGGAAACCCCGCGCGAAGAGCCGTACGGCACGGTCGTGGTGTTTCGCGATCTGTACGGTACCAAGTGGGATCTGCTGGAGCCCAAGCAATGAAACAACTGGTCCTGGCCAGCGGCAACGCCGGCAAGCTGGAAGAACTGCGTGCCATGCTCGCCGGCCTGCCGCTGCGCATCGTCGCGCAAGGCGACCTGGGCGTGGAAGATGTCCCGGAAACCGGCCTGACCTTCGTCGAGAACGCGCTGATCAAGGCGCGCCATGCCAGCGCGGTGACCGGTTTGCCGGCCCTGGCCGATGACTCGGGGCTGATCGTGGATGCATTGGATGGCGCGCCCGGTCTGTACAGCGCGCGCTATGCCGGCAGCCCAACCGATGCGCAGGCCAACAACGCCAAGTTGCTCGATGCGATGCGCGAGGTTCCGACCGATCGCCGCAGCGCGCGGTTTTATGCGGTGATCGTGTTGCTGCGGCATCCGGAAGATCCGCAGCCGCTGATTGCCGAAGGCAGTTGGGAAGGGGTGATCACCACCGAACCGCGCGGCGCTGGCGGCTTCGGCTACAACCCGGTGTTCCTGGACCCGGTGTATGGCCTGACCGCCGCGGAGATGGACACCGCGTTGAAGAACCGTCTCAGCCATCGTGCGGTCGCCCTGGCCACGCTGCAGCACAAGCTGCATGCGATGGCGCTGTAAGGCACGCCTCGCGCAATGCCCCAGCTGATTCCGCCGCCGCTGTCGCTCTACGTGCACCTGCCCTGGTGCGTGCGCAAATGCCCGTACTGCGATTTCAACTCGCACGCGGCCAAGGGCGTGCTGCCGTTCGAAGAATACGTGGATGCGCTGATCCGCGACCTGGATGCGGATCTACCGCTGGTGTGGGGCCGCGTGGTGCATTCGGTGTTCTTCGGCGGCGGCACGCCCAGCCTGTTTCCGCCGCAGGCGATCGACCGCTTCCTGCAGGCCGCGGCGGCGCGGCTGCGTTTTGCCCCGAATCTCGAAATCACCCTGGAAACCAATCCCGGTACCGCAGAACACGGCCGTTTCGAACACTACCGCGCTGCGGGCGTCAACCGCCTGAGCTTCGGCGTGCAGACCTTCGACGACCTGGCACTGCAGCGACTTGGCCGCATTCACGACAGCGCCGAAGCCGAGCGCGCGATCAAACTGGCGCAAGACGCCGGCTACGATAATTTCAATATCGACCTGATGTACGCGCTGCCCGAGCAGACGCTGATGCAGGCCGAGCACGATCTGGAGCGCGCCTTCGCGCTGCAGCCGACGCACCTGTCGCATTACCAGCTCACGCTGGAGCCGAACACGGTGTTCTTCGCGCGGCCGCCCAAGGGCATTCCCGACGACGATGCCGCCTGGGATATCCAGGAGCACTGCCAACGCCTGCTGGCCGACGCCGGCTACGCCCAATACGAAGTCAGCGCGTACGCCAAGCCGGGGCGACAGTGCGCGCACAACCTCAATTACTGGCGCTTCGGCGACTACCTGGGCATTGGCGCGGGCGCACACGGCAAGATCAGCTCCGGTGCCCAAGAGCACGTGTTGCGGCGCTGGAAACACAAGCATCCGCAAAGTTATCTGGCCAGTGCCGGCACCGCCGCATCCATCGGCGGCGATGAAATCGTGCCGGGCGAACGGCTGCCGTTCGAATACATGCTCAACCTGCTGCGCCTGCATGAGGGCTTCCGGCTCAGCGACTTCGAGGCTTCGACGGGCCTTGCGGCCTGCGTCATCGACGCGCCGCTGGCGCGCGCAGTGGCGCAGGGCTGGATGAGGCGGCAAGACGGGCGCGTGGTGCCGACCGAGTTGGGACGGCGCTTTACCAATGATGTGGTCGAGCTGTTCCTGGTCTGAGCGCAGCGAAGAGCTGCGTTCACTGCCAGGTCGGCGCGGCCGGGCGCCTGACATCGGCTTGTATCGCCTGCGTCCAGTACGCCATCACGCCTGGCTGACCCGTGCGCGGAGGTGTGAGCGGGCCTGGGCGCGTTGGCAGTACCGATGAATCGGCCGTCCGAGCTGCCGCATACCCGCATGACCACCGGCTGGCACACCGCAGGCCGCATGCGCCGGCGCGCGCCGATGCCGCGCGGTCAGCGAAAAAACATGCTACATAGCTCACGCTTCGAACCGAGCCCACCTCCCCCGGATGTCCATGCACGTGTCTCCCATGCAACCTGCAGTTAGCGGCCCGATTGCCGATGCGCCGGTGTCCGCGCGCGGCCGGCGACTGCTCGGCATGCTGCACGCGCAGTGCGTGCAGGCGTTGAGCGGGCCGCTGCGGCTGACCGTCGTCGAGCTGGAACGCGAGCTGTTGCATCAGGCCGAGCATGCACGCAATAGCCAGATCCAGGCCGAAACCTACGCACAGATGCGCGGCCTGCGCGACCACATCGACCGGTTTCCGCAGGCATTCCTGCAGGAACTGGCGCACGCGCTGGCAAGCCTGCGTGAGCGCCCGGTGCTGACACCATTGACCGATGTGCCTGCGCAAACACAGATGCTGACCCTGGTCGAAGACACCGATATCGACCGCGACATCGTATTGAGCGACATCGCACGGCGCGAAACGTCGCGGCGTGCCGATGCCCTGCACCTGCTGGCGCAGCGCTTGGCAGTGATCGGCGCGGTGGCCGAATTCGAGCTGGAAGAATTGCCGATGGGTCCCTACGCGCTGTGCCGCATCGTGCGCCAGTGCGGTCAGACGCTGGGGCTGAACCTGGATGGGCAGCTGACGCTGTACAAGGTGTTCGAGCGCCAGGTGATGGACCGCCTGGGCGACCTGTTCGAAAGTGCCAACGGCGCGCTGGCCCAGGAAGGCATCCTGCCGGGGCTGATCTATCACCCGTATCTGGTCAAACCCACGCAGGTGCAGTCGCGGCGTGCGCCGCCGGCAGCGGCGCATGGGTCGAAGGACGCTGCCGCAATGAGCACGCCCGGTGCGGGCCCGCGCACACCGCGACCGGCCACCGGCTGGGCGGGCCAAGCCGCACCGACGGCGTGGCAGAGCGCCTTGCTGGATCCCGCTGCCGCGCCGCCGGCCATGGCAATCGCCGCACCTGCGCAGGCGCTGTCGCCGGCGCTCAACGACGCAGTCCAGGCGCTGGGCGGCTTGATGGCGTCGGCACGGCAGTCGCAGGCAGCGGTGCACGCAAGCCACGCAGGCGCGGGGGCGCCCGCCCATCACGAGGTCATGGCGCCCTCTCCCACCTCGCTCGCCGCTGTGGCCCAGGCATCGCAGCACAGTGCCGCCGCTGCGGTGCCCAAGGCAGCGCTTGGCGATGCCTTGGCCAGCCTGCAAGGCGTGCTGGCCACGCAGGCGGCAGCAACGCCACATGCATCCGGCATTGATGCAGTGCAGCGGCAGGTGCTGGAAGTGCTGCGCCGTCAGCACGGCCCCGATGCCGCGCTATCGCCGCAGGACAACGACACCTTCGACCTGCTCGGCCTGCTCTATGCGCAAATGCAGCGCGAAGTGCGCGAGCAAGCTCCCGCCCAGGCGCTGCTTGCCAAGTTGCAGGTGCCGGTGGTGCGCGCAGCGTTGGCCGACGCGCATTTTTTCGTGCGCGACCAGCACCCGGTGCGCGAACTGCTCAACACCGTCGCCGAGTCCGGGGCCGTGTGGCTGGGCGAGGACGATGCCGACCCGCAACTGCTGCACAAGCTGGGCAGCGCGGTCGACAAGATCGTCAACGACTATCAAGGCGACGAGGCTGTTTTCGCCGCGGCCAACGACGACATCCAGACGCATCTGCGCACCCTCGCGCGCAAGGCCGAGGTGGCCGAGCGGCGGCATGTGGATGCTGCGCGCGGAAAGGAGCGGCTGGAATCTGCCAAGCAGCAGGCCCAAGCGCGCATCGAGCAGCTGTGCGAACAAAGCGCGCCGCCGCGCTTTGTGCAATCGCTGCTGCGCCAGGCCTGGTCGGACGTGCTCACGCTGACATTGCTGCGGCAGGGCGAGCAGTCGCCCGAATGGGACGAGCGCCAAGCGCTGACCGCACGCATTGGCGAGGTCACCTGCCGCAGCAAGGGCCAACCCACCGACATCGCGCTGGGCACCGACGTGGAAACCGCGTTGCTGCAGGTGGGGTATCACCACGACGAAGCAGCGGCGATCGCACGGCGCTTGTCCACGCCCGGTGGCGAGGACGAGGTGACCTCGCGCACCGAGCTTGCCGCCAAGCTCAAGGCACGCGCGCGGCTTGGCGACCAGGGCGACAACGCTGCGCGCAAGCAGGCGGCTACGCCGCGCACGCCCGCCGAAGAGGAGTGCTACCTGCAGGTGCGCAGCTTGCCGTTCGGCACCTGGTTCGAATTCGTGGTCAACCAGCAAGGCGACCTGCGCCGGCAACGCCTGTCCTGGTACAGCCCGATGACCGGCAACGCGCTGTTCGTGAATCAGCGCGGGCAGAAGGTTGGCGAGCACTCGCTGGACAGCCTGGCACGGCTGATGGCCGGTGGGCAGGTACGTTTGGTGGTGGAAGAGAAATCGCGTCTGATCGATCGCGCCTGGCATGCCACCGTGCGCACACTGCGCAGCCTGGCCGGCCAGTCGCCTGTTTCCGAGGGCCAGCCATGATCCAGGACACCCGCCGCGCACCGCGCCGCCAGCCGACCGACCTGCTGCCGGTCATCGATATGCTCAGCGAGGCGCAGATCGGCCGGGTCGGCAATGTGTCCGAAACCGGCATGCTGTTGTTGGCCTCGGTGCCGCTGCACGACGACGCCCTGTACCAATTGCGCTTTTCGCTGCCCGAACGGGTTGGCCGCGCGACCGAGATCGATGTCGGCGTGCATCTGCTGTGGTCCGAAGCCGCACACGCACCCGGGCAGGCCTGGGCGGGCTTCCGCTTCCTGACCATGTCCGAGCCGCACCGGCAACGCCTGCGCGCCTGGATCGCCGAAGAACATCTGGCCGGGTAAGCGCGGCCGACACACGGCCACGCAATGGCCAAGCGGGCGCTGCCGCATGGGCCTGCCGCCGCAGGCCCATGCGTTGCCTGTTGCTCCTTCACGTCGGCGGTCGTCCACGGACGATTGCGCCGTGGTTGTCGGCCGTATCAGACACAGCGCCGTTGCAGGGATTGCGGCAAACTGCGCATCGCCTTTGCATTGCCGATCGAGCCCCGCATGCCCCAACCCTCCTTGAGCAGCCTGTACTCCGACCACCTGCGCACCCTCACCGCGCGCGCCGACGAAGCGCTGCAACGCGGCGGCTTCGAGCATCTGGTGGTTCCCAGCGGCAGCACGCATTACCAGCTGTTCGACGACCGCGATTACCCCTACGCGGTGAACCCGCAGTTCAAGGCCTGGGTACCGCTGACACGGGTCCCCAACAGCTGGCTGGTCTACACGCCGGGCAAGCGCCCGACGGTGATCTTCTATCAGCCGTTCGACTACTGGCATGTGGTGCCCGACGCGCCCAGCGGCTGGTGGGTCGACCACTGCGACATCCACATCATCCGCACTCCGGAGCAGGCGCTGGCGCTGCTACCCAAGCACGCTGAGCGCTGCGCGATCCTCGGCGAGCCGCAAAGCACGCTCGGTGCATACGTGCCGAACAACCCGCAGCCGGTGCTCGATTACCTGGAATACCAGCGCGCGTTCAAGACACCCTACGAGCTGGCATTGCTGCGCATCGCACAGCAACTGGCGGTGCGCGGCCATCGCGCTGCGGAAGCCGCGTTCCGCGCCGGCCAAAGCGAATTCGGCATCCACATGGCGTATTGCGCGGCAGTGGGCCAGGACGCCAATGACTTGCCGTACGGCAACATCATCGCGCTCAATGAACACGGCGCAGTGCTGCACTACACCGAACTGGGCCAGCAGCCGCCGCAACCGCTGCGTAGCTTCCTGATCGACGCCGGCGCCTCCGCATACGGCTACGCCAGCGACATCACCCGCACCTACGCCGCCGACCCCGGCAGCGACTTTCAGGCGCTGATCGACGCGGTGGACGCCGCCCAGCTGCGCATGGGCCAGAACGTGCGCGCCGGCGTGGACTACAAGCAGTTGCACATCGAGGCGCATCTGGCGTTGATGGGCATCCTCAAGGAGTTCGGCGTGCTGACCGTCTCGCCGGAAGCGGCTTTGGCCACCGGCGTCAGCGCCGCGTTCTTCCCGCACGGCCTGGGCCATCTGATCGGCCTGCAAGTGCACGATGTGGCCGGTTTTGCCGCAAGCGACCGCGGCGGCCGCATCGAACGCCCGGCCGGCCACCCGTATCTGCGCCTGACCCGCGTGCTGGAACCCGGCATGGTGGTGACGATCGAACCTGGCGTGTACTTCATCGACATGCTGCTGGACGAAGTGAAGAAGAACGGCCACGCCGCCAGCGTCAACTGGCAGCGCGTGGAAGCCTTCAAGCCCTACGGCGGCATTCGCATCGAAGATGAGGTGGTGTGCACCGACGGCAGCGCGGAAAATCTGACCCGCCCGGTCTTTGCCTCCGCATGAGCACCAGGCGCAACTGACGACACTACGGTTGCGCTGAAGTGGGCTCTCAGCCGCGCCATCCACCGCCCGATCACGCCCGGCAACGTTTGGGCACCACCCTACGGAACACCGCCATGAACGACCCACGCCAGAGTTCGCACCCGGACCACCCGATGTATCAACAGATCGAACGCGGCGTGCATGCGATCGACGCCGCGCACGGCCGCGTCCCCGACCAGACCAGCGCACGCCTCACCGCCGCCTTGCTGCCACTGGCCAAGGAAGGTGGGCTCGTGCGCGTGGATCATGTGCTGATGAGCGAAGCGAACGATCGCGGCGTGCACGGCGGCGAAAACGTATTCGTGGTGCAAGGCGACCCGGCCAACCCGGCGCATCTGCGCGCGCACATGAAAACCGAACAGGCGCTGGGCACGCCGGAAGAGCAATCGTTCGAGCGCGCGCGTCAGCTCGGCGGGCAGAGCGCGCCAGTGCAACAGCCCGAACGCACGCAGGCGCCGCAGCTGGGCCAATAACCGCCAGCCAACCCACGCCTGCGCAGCCGCCGGGCGCGCGCGGCCGATGCCAGGAGCCGTTGTCCGCCATGGCACTGCTGCGGCAATTGCGCTGCGGCAACGCCTGCACCATGACGCCGGCTGCAGCGTGTCGGTCCTTATGAATGTCGTGCACGCCGGCGCTCATGCGCCGCCGGCCATCTCCGCTTCGATCTCGTCGGCACTGCGCGCCAGCGCATCGGTCAGCACACGGTGGCCATCGGCAGTGATCAGCACATTGTCTTCGGTGCGAATGCCGATGCCGCGCCACTTGGCCTCTACCGAAGTGTCGTCGGCCGACACGTAGAGCCCCGGTTCGATGGTGAACACCATGCCGGGCTCGAGCAGCCGCGAATCGCCGGCCAGCCGGTAGTCGCCCACATCGTGCACATCCAGGCCCAGCCAATGGCCGGTCTTGTGCCGATAAAAGCGTTTGTAGTGTCCATCGGCGATGTTGCGCTCAAGTTTTCCCTTGAGCAGGCCCAGGCGCAGCAGGCCTTCGGTCAAGGTTTCCACCGCCGCCAGATGCCCGGCTTCGTACGCCACGCCGGGGCGCGCCTGTGCAAGCGCAGCCGCCTGCGCAGCACCGACCAGATCGTGCAATGCACGCTGCGCTGGCGTGAAGCGGCCGTTGACCGGAAAGGTGCGGGTGATATCGGCCGCATAGCCACGATATTCGGCACCGGCGTCGATCAGCACCAGCTCGCCATCGCGGCTGCGCGCATTGTTGGCACGGTAGTGCAGCACGCAGGCGTTGCTGCCGGTGCCGACGATGCTGCCGTATGCCGGCCATGCGTCGGCAGCGCGGAATTCGCGCTCGACCTCGGCCTGCAGTTCGTATTCGTGCACACCCGGCCGCGCCATCCGCATCGCTGCACGGTGCGCGCGCACGCTGATGTCGGCAGCCTGCTGCATCAGCGCGATTTCGTCGCGTGATTTGAACAGGCGCTGCTCGTGCAACAGATGCCCGAGCTCGAGGAATTCGTGTGGCGGCTGCGCGCCGTGGCGCACCTGCTCGCGCACGCGCTTGAGCCAGCCGATCAATTTGAGATCGAAATCGACATCGCGCCCGAAGTGGTAGTACACGCGGCTGCGCCCTTCCAGCAGGCCGGGCAGGATCTCGTCGACATCGTCGATGGGGTACGCATCGTCCATGCCGTAGCGTTCCACCGCACCTTCCTGGCCCTCGCGCGGGCCATCCCAGGCTTCGCGCTCGGCATCGCGTTCGCGGCAGAACAGAATCGCTTCGCCATGCTTGCGGCCGGGCACCAGCACCAGCACCGCTTCGGGCTCCGGAAACCCGCTCAGATACCAGAAATCCGAGTCCTGTCGATATGGGTAATGCGTGTCGTGGCTGCGCACGCGCTCAGGCGCGGCCGGCAAGATCAAAATCGCCTGCTCGCCCGCCATCTGCATCAGCTGCTTGCGCCGGCGCGCGTACTCGGCCGCGCCAATCCCGGTGAGCTTCTTCATGCCGGCAATCAGTTCAGACGCTGGCGAAAGCGCGGCCCCATCACGCAGTCGCCATGCAGCAACAGCACCGCCACGCGTACGAATTCTTCGATCTCGGCCAATGCGGTGTCGTCCTCGTCGGCCGCGTCGAAGTCCTCGCTGGAGGCCTGCGCCAGACGCGCCAGATCCTGCAGCGCTTCCTCGCCTTCTTCGCTCAGTGCCGGACGCTGCTGCGCAGCCAGGCCGAAGCCGCCCAGAAAGGCGCGGCACCAGTCGAACAACGCATCGGTGCGCGCCGGCAACGGGGCGCCGTCTTCGACCAGCAGCAACTCGAAGGCGAAATCGCGGTCTTCCAGTTGCGCCACGGTGGCCTGCCGCAGCTGATCCAGCGCCCCACCCTGCTGGGGCGCCACCTGACCGCTGTCGGCCAGAATGCGCGCCAGCCAGTCGGCGCTGTCGGCACCGCCGCCGGAGAGCCACCCGCACAGTCCACCATGCAACTCCGCCGCAGAGGACGCCAGCGCGAGCTGACGGCTTTCGTGTTGCACAGCGGTTACGTCGGGCAGATCCATCGGGTCATCCAGGCTGAAGAGCGAAAGGTGCCGGCGCACGGCCGGCGATATGACTTCCCAGTGTACCAAGGCAGCCTGCGTGGGCCGCGACCTGCGCGTTTCAGCGCGCGTTCTCCTCCTGCAATGCCGGCCTGCCTGGATCGGTGCCAGGCCTTGCAGGGCTTGGACCGACGCCAGGGATTGGGGCAGCGTGGGCGCTTGACCACCCCGCGCACGCGCCCCTATCGTGAGCGCATGGACAACGCTGCCGCCCTCGCCCAGATCCGCGCACTCGCTGCCCGCGTGGAGGCGTTGGTGGAGCGTGCCCAACGGCTCACCGACGAGAACCGCAGCCTGCGTCACCAACAGGAGCAGCTCATCGGCGAGCGCTCCCAACTGTTGACCAAGAACGAGCAGGCGCGCTCGCGGGTGGAAGCGATGATCGCCCGCCTGAAGTCATTGGAGCAGCACACGTGAGCAACAACGAACCGGTCAGCGTGCGTATTCTGGATCGTGAATACACGGTGGGCGTGACGGCAGACGAGCGCGAAAGTCTCACCGCCGCCGCGCGGCTGCTGGATCTACGCATGCGTGAGATCCGCGGCAGCAATCGCATGGCAGCCGTGGACCGTGTGGCAGTGCTGGCTGCGCTCAACTTGGCGCATGAGTTGCAGCAACTGCGCGAACAACAGGCGCTCTACGATCGTGAATTGGCAACGACGCTGGACACCTTGAATCGCCGGCTCGACAGCATTGCCGACACACCGCGCTGAGTGGAATTCGCACTGCCATCGCAAATATGAATCCTCAAGCCCGCCGACCGACGAGTGGGCTAGCCATCGCGGCACAGAGGTCTATAATTCACCTGCGTTCTCTGCTGTAAACGACAGCGTGCAAAACATTCGCCTTGTCCCTTAATTACGACCACGGGGGCGCGACGAAGCCGGGTGTGCAAGTCCGCCTTGTAGCGGGAAGCCCGATGGCCTCACAACGTCCCCACTTGAACCCCGGGTTCAAGGTCGTTTCGCCCGCATCGTCACGGCGGAGAATGCAAATCTGAAACGGCGCCTTCGGGCGTCGTTTCTTTTTTGTGCGTCTGACGGTCTGACATGCGGCAGTTGAAGCGGCCCTGCGGATCTGTTGCGCTCGCGATGCTGGTGCCGTGTCGGTGGCGTTGCCGCGCGCGGCAATGCGCACGCTGCATCGCCCATGCAGATGCAGATGCAGATGCAGGGCATATGTCCGGGTAGTGCGCACACCGTAAGGCTCTATCGGCACGCCCACAGCGCAGGCGCAACTGCGGGCCGCATGGCACGCCATGCTAGGCAGGCGCGTGTGCGCATTCGACAATGCAACACCGATTGCGCTGCGAGACACCGATGACCGAGGACCGAGATGCGTTGCGCCAGCAGTTGCGCGCACACCGCCGCAGCCTGCCGGCAGCGCAGCGCCTGGCCGCAGCCGATGCGTTGGCACAGCGTTTGCTGGCGCTGCCGTTCGCGCCGCAACAGGGCGCCGTGGCGGGCTATTGGGCGATGGACGGCGAAATTGCGCTGCACCGCTGGCAGCTGACCTTGCCGGCGGGAGTGCGCTACTGCCTGCCGGTGCTGGACGGGCGCGTGCTGCGCTTTGCGCCGTGGCGGCCGGGCCAGCCGCTGGCGAGCAATCGCTACGGCATTCCGGAGCCGGATGTGGCACGCGCCGACACGTTGGCACCGGAGGAGATGGCGCTGGTGGTGACGCCGCTGACCGGTTTCGATGCGGCGTGCCGTCGGCTGGGAATGGGAGGCGGCTGGTATGATCGCAGCTTCGCGTTCCGGCATCGCCAGGCGCCGCCTCCCTGGCTGGTCGGTGCTGGCTTCGCTGCGCAGCAGGTGCCCGCCCTGCCTTCCGAAGCATGGGATGTGGCGGTCGACGCCATCTGCACCGAACGCGCCACCTTCCTGAAAGACGACACCGTTTCCGAATGACTGCCCGCAAGCGCTACTGGTTGATGAAGTCCGAGCCTGACACGTTCTCCATCGATGATCTGGAACGTGTCGGCACCGAGCCCTGGAACGGCGTGCGTAACTACCAAGCGCGCAACTTCATGCGCGATGGCATGCAGGTGGGCGATGGCGTGTTTTTCTACCATTCCAACTGCAAGGTGCCCGGCATCGTCGGCATCGCCAAGGTGGCGAGCGCGGCGTATCCGGACGACACCCAGTTCGACCCGTCTTCCGACTACCACGACCCAAAATCCACCCGCGAGGACCCGCGCTGGATGCTGGTGGACGTGGCGTTCGAGCGCAAACTCGCCCGCACGATTTCGCTGGATGAAATCAAGCAACAGGCCGATGCGCTGGGCGAAGGCTTTGCGCTGATCGCACGCGGTAACCGCCTGTCGATCCTGCCAGTGACCGCCGCGCAGTGGAAGTTGCTGCTGGCGATGGAAACGCCGTGATTGGGGATCCGGCAGTTGGGATTCGCCCATTGCCACCCCGCGTGACCGGCTTTTACGAATCCCAAATCCCCAATCACTAATCCCGAGCTCTTTACCCATGTCCGAAGCAAAACGCCTGGCCGCCGAAAAAGCGATCGATTACGTGGAAGACGGCATGATCGTCGGAGTGGGCACCGGCTCGACGGTGGCTTACTTCATCGACGCGCTGGGCCGCATCGGCCATCGCATCAAGGGCGCAGTGTCCAGCTCCGAACAGAGCACCGCGCGCCTGCGCCAGCATGGCGTCGAGGTGCTGGACCTCAATCACACCGGCAATCTGTCGCTGTACGTGGACGGCGCCGACGAGTGCGACCCGAACCGTTGTCTGATCAAGGGCGGCGGGGCAGCGCTGACGCGCGAGAAGATCATTGCCGAGGCCAGCGAGCGCTTCATCTGCATCGTCGACCCCAGCAAGCAGGTGCCGGTGCTGGGCAAGTTCCCGCTGCCGGTGGAAGTGATTCCGATGGCGCGCAGCTTGGTCGCCCGCCAGATCCTGGCGCTCACCGGCGGCCAGCCGGTGTGGCGCGATGGCGTGGTCACCGACAACGGCAACGTGGTGCTGGACGTGCATCACCTGCAGATTACCGACCCGGTGGGCCTGGAGCGCAGCTTGAATCAGATTCCCGGCGTGGTCTGCGTGGGTTTGTTCGCGCGGCGCCCGGCCGATGTGGTGATCGTGGGCGGCGAGCCACCACAGGTGATCTGAAGATCGCGCGCGGGCCTTCGCATGCGCAGTGACGGCCCGCATTGCGAAGCGATGGCGGGTCGCACATATCCCGCTTGCAGCAACCGCACGACGCACCGCAGCCGCTTGACGCACGCGGCCGCTTGGCAGATGGTGCGGCATCCTCGCCAGTTGGTATGCCGCATGCGTTGTTCTGGTCTTCTAATCCTTGCGCTTCTGATGCTGCTCGGCGGCTGCGCCAGCAGCGGCAACAGCTGGGTGGAACTGGCAGGCACGCGCTACAAGGTGGAACTGGCGCAGAACGATGCCGATCGCGCCAAGGGCCTGATGTTTCGCGATGCCATGGACCAAGACCACGGCATGCTGTTCATCCACGACCGCCAGGAGCCGATGGCGTACTGGATGAAGAACACCAAGATCGCGCTGGATATCCTGTATTTCGATGAACAGCGCCGGCTGGTCTCCCAGCAGCGCGATGTGCCGCCGTGTTCGGCCGGCGACGCCTGTCCGCCCTATCCCAGCAGGCAGCCCGCGCGCTATGTGCTGGAGCTGAATGCCGGCCAGGCCGCCAAGCTCGGCCTGAAGGATGGGGCAACGCTGCGCTTCAGCCCGGACATCCCGACGCCCGAATAAGCGGCTGCAAGCAGGTCCTGGGACCATACCAGCCAGGCGCATGGGGCCTGCCGACGGGTGAGACCTGCGCGTCACCTTTCCGAACGGCGTTTGCGACCGTCGGACGCAGGGCCGCCTGTCAGCGTTACGCGTTCATGCGCCCCGCGTCCCTGTCAGGAAGTACCGGACTTGAACCCTGCGCCGCTTGCCGACACTCTTGGCAGCATGGTCGACATGCTCCCACTTCCCCATTGGACCGCGCTCGCCAGCCTGAACGACGATGCGGTGCCGTTGATGTCCACCGCGCTGCTGATCGCGCGCGACGAGTATCCGCAGCTGGATGCCGAGCTGTACGACACGCTGGTGCAGAGCCACGTCGAGCATCTGCGCCGCGAAGTGGACGCAATCGATCTATGGCCGCTGAAGATGGCTGCGGTCAATCGCTACCTATTCGACGAGCTGGGCTATTCGGGCAATCACGACGAGTATTACGACCCGCGTAACAGCTACCTCAACCAGGTGTTCGAGCGCCGGCTGGGCAATCCGATTTCACTGGCGATGGTGCAGATCGAAGTGGCGCGCCGGCTGGGCATCCCGTTGGCGGGGGTGTCGTTTCCCGGCCATTTCCTGGTGCGTCTGCCGGTGGATGACGGCGTGCTGGTGATGGACCCGTTCAACGGCGGCCGTCCGCTGGGCGTGGATGAGCTGCGCGAACGTGCCCGCCCGCATCTGGGCGGCGAAATTCCCGACGACCGCGCGCTCGCGCAGATTCTCGACCCCGCCCCGCACCGCGCGATCTTGATCCGCATCCTGCGCAACCTGCACGGCGTCTATGCCGATGCCGAGCACTGGGACCGCGCTGCCCGCAGCGCCGACCGCATCCTGAAGCTGGTGCCCGACCAACCCGAGGCCCTGCGCGACCGCGGCATGGCCTATCTGCATCTGGGCCACCGCAACGGCGCACGCCACGATCTGTCGCGCTACCTAGTGCTCAACCCGGGCGCGCAGGACGCGGCCCATCTGCACGAACACCTGGTGGAATTGAATAGCCAGCGCGCGCGGGCGCATTGAGCGCGTAGACGCGCCGGCTGGCTAGGCCAGTCTGCCCGGATAGGCCACCGCCGCGTGGTTCTCGGCAACGCAGGCACTGGCCGGCGCGCATTGCGGCAGCATCGTGGTCGCCGACGCTGCCTGATTGCACGCCGTTGGCGGCGCTCAGTCGATCTCCACCATCTCGAAGTCCTCCTTGGTCACGCCGCAATCGGGGCAGGTCCAGGTGTCGGGGACGTCCTGCCAGCGGGTACCCGGGGCGATGCCTTCTTCGGGGATGCCGTCCGCCTCGTGGTAGAGAAACCCGCAGACGACGCACATCCAGGTGCGGTAGGTGGTCGTGGATGTCTCGCTCATCGGATAATCGCGGTCATGCAACAGTGGGCCTGCATTGTCCCATCCCATCCACCGCTTTCGGAAGCGTTGCCATGCCCAACCGTCTCGACGTTCGCGGCGTCTATCTGATCACCCCCGACGAGCCCAACACGCAGCGCCTGCTGCTGCGCACGGCGCCGTTGCTGGGGTCGATCACCTGGCTGCAATACCGCAACAAGCAGGCGGATGCGGCGCTGCGGCTGCGCCAGGCCGGCGCCTTGCGCGAGGCATGCGCGGCCCATGGCGTGCCGTTGATCATCAACGACGATGCGCAGCTGGCGGCGCAGGTCGGTGCGCAAGGCGTCCATCTGGGCGAAGACGATGGCGATGTGGCGGCAGCGCGCGCACTGCTGGGCGAGCAGGCCATCATCGGGGTGTCGTCCTACGACGATATCGAGCGCGCGCGCGCCGCAGCGGAAGCGGGCGCCAATTACGTGGCCTTCGGTGCATTTTTCCCGACCACCACCAAGCAGACCACCCGGCGCGCAACGCCTGCGTTGCTGCAGCAGGCAGCCGAACTGAACCTGCCGCGCGTCGCGATCGGTGGCATTGCGCCTGCTCAGGTGACTGCGCTGGTGACTGCCGGCGCCGATCTCATTGCGGTGGTCAGTGGCGTGTACGCGGCGCCGGATCCGGTCGCAGCGGTGCAGGAGTATCGCGCAGGGTTTGCGGCTCAGCGCGGCAAGCTTTGAAAGTTGTTCATCCAAGCGCTTCAATCGATTTGAAGACAGCGCGTTTTTCATTTCGCTGCATCGCTTGGGTGAAAAACCAGGTGCGTCGCGCGCGCGGTGCCCTCGCCGCTTGCGGGAGACGCCGCAAATCCGTCCTTGGAGGCTCGATGGCGGCATCCATGCCGCCAACGGTCCCGCAAGCGGCGAGGACACCGCACCAGAAGGTTGGCTGGCGGCCAACCGAGCGGGTCGTTGCGTGCGCGGCCACGCTGCTGCCGATTGCTTCGTGATGGCACTTGCCGGGCACGACGAGAGAATGACCAGAGAAGCGGGTGATTGACCGATGTGGAAAGCGCCTCGAGCGCTGCTCCCACATGCACAGCAACCAACGCGACAGGCCCTTGCCCGCCTACCGTCGCCGGACCTTACGCGGCATGGATGCCGCGTAAGAGCTTACAGGGACGTACTTGCAGCGTGTCCGGCGATGGTAGGCGGGCAAGGGCCCTGCAGCCAAGAAGCAGATCTAAGGCTCCCAGGCTTGGCCATACAAACCGTCCAATCCACTTCAAGACCGCGACATGTATTTCACTGCATCGCGTTGCCTCGAACATCGCGTGCGCGGTGCCTTCGCCAGACGGTTTGCTGGCAGTTTTATTGAAAGCGATGCAGACACGCGATCATGACGTACCCCTGCTAGCCGAACGCCGAGATCAAGTGCACTGCGCTCAGCCAAGTCGTCGCTCAGGCGGCGTGTTCCCGCTCATCAGAATGATGTCGACTTGAGCGCCATCCCCAAAAAAAAACAGCGACGCGTGCCATCACGCGTCGCTGCCGGGACTGCCGTTATCGCGTGGCGCAATTAAAAGTCGTAGCTCAACGTCACCCGACCCGAGCGCGGCGCCTGATAGGCGACGACCTGGTCCCATAGCGGGTTGGTGGTGTTGTCGGGCAATTGCGAGAACGGGTAGATGTTGGTCGCGGTCTGCTCGTTGGTGATGTTGAATACGTCCAAGCGCAACGCCAGCTTGCCATCTGCAAATGCCGGCTTGTAGGTCACGCCCATGTCCAGCTGCGCGATCCAGCCCAAACGCCCCTGCGAGCCGGGAGGCGATGCCACGCCGGTGCCGGTCTCCGGGTTGTAGCAGTAGTGATACGGGCCGCCGGTAATTGCACTGCCGCCGTAGCCGGCCGGATCGCGGCCGCTATATTCGGTCCCGTAGTAGTTGCCCAGGCAGTTGTGCGGAGCACCGGAAATCAGGCTGAAATTGGCCGATGCGCCCCATTGCGGAGTGAATTGGTAGAAGCCGAACAGCTTGAGCTGATGGCGATGATCGTTGGATTGATCGCCATTGAAGTGTTCCATCAACGCAGGGTGGTCCCAGCTTTGCGTGGTCGAGACCGAGGCCTGGCCCTGATAGCTGCCCAGCGCGCCGCCGGTGCGCCACAGATCCGAACGCACCTGGCCCTCGGTGGTGCCGTAGCTATGCGACCAGACGTAATTGACCTTGGCATACCACTTGCCGTCGAACGGACGCTCCAGATTGAACTCCACCGCCGAATAATTGCGCTTGAACTTCGGGAAACCTGCCGCCTCGCGGCTCACCGATATTTCGTGGAACTGGCCATCAGTGCCGATCACCCCCCAGGTATTGGTCTGGCCCGGATTGATCAACGATGCGCCCGCCACCTTGGAGAAATCGATGGTCACGCCTTGCGCCGCTGCCGCATCGATCAACGCGGTGTTGGAGACGTCATAGTTCTGGTCGTCGATGCCGGCATTGAGACGGCGATGCGTGCCGCGCACGCCCAGCACCCAGCCGCTATCGAGTTGCTTGGTAAATCCGAGGATGAGTTCGTCCTGGTTTTCGCCTTCGATGTCCTTGGCCACCGCGGTGCGTACATCGGCGATGCGACCGAAGCGCGAATTGGCCGACACCGCCGAACCCAGCTGCTGCGCCAGGATCGGCGTGCCGTCGGCATTGATGCCGCTGTAGGTGAAGTAGGTATCGGTGGTCGTGGCCGGGGTGAACAGACTCACCGCCGATAGCGGCAGACCGAGGTAGTAACGGCCAAGGTTACCGAACACCTTCAAGCTGGAATCGCCATTGACGTCCCAGCTAAAGCCCAAGCGCGGCGCCCACGCGTTGTCGATTTCGATGTAGGGATCACCGAACGGGGTGTAGTTGGTGAACTCGTCCTTGCGCAGGCCCAGGCTCAGCAGCAGATTGTCGGTGACCTGCCACTTGTCTTCGATGTAGTAGGCGCGTTGCTTGGCCTCGTACGAATACAGGCTGGTGTTGATGTTGCGCACCACGTAGTAGCCACTGGATCCATTGACCGGATCCACCAAACCCGGGCTCGGCGCACCGATGCCGCCGGCTTCGTTGGCCGACTGGCTGACCAGGCCGCCGGTGGCCAGCCCGTACGGGTCATTGGTCTGTCCGTAGGTCCAGGCAAACCCGGGGCCAGAGAGGATCGAGCCGACATCAATGCCTTCTGACTTCTGGTTATCGAGACCGAAGTTGAGCGTGTGGTGGCCGATGCGCCATTCCAGATTCAGGCGCTGGTTGTCTTTTTTGTACTCGCGGTCCGGCGAGCTGACCGAGGTGACCAGCTGGTTGCCGATGCGCGGTGTGCCGCCGGTGTAGGCAGGGTTCTGCAATGCGGCGCTGTTGATCACCGGACCGCCAGCCGCGTCGTAGTTGAACGGCGTCAGTTCGTCCGGCGTTCTCATCTTGCCGTACAGGGCGGTCACGGTGAGGTTGTCGCTCAGATAGCCGGTGTACTTGCCGGTGAACAGCGTCGGCCCGGTTTTCCAGGTGGATTCGTCGGTGAAGTAGGCGCCACGCTGACGCGCAACATAGTCGTAGCGATAGATCGAGCCATTGGTTTCGGCGACGTCGCTGGCACCGGTCACCTCGATCAGGTGGTTGTCGGTGATGTTCCAGTCCACCTTGGCGTACCAGCGTTTCTGGGTGTAGTCGTAGTCGGTGAGGCCGCCGGTGCGGCCGTTGTCGGTGTCGCGATTGGTGCCCACGCGCACGCCGTCGGAGTTCACCTGCTCGGCGGCCAGGAAGAAGAACAGCTTGTCCTGGATGATCGGCCCGCCGACATAGGCGCTGTAGGTGGTCTGGTTGGCCTCGGCCTCGCTGGCGGGCTGGTACAGGCCATTGGCCGCACGCGCATAGCGGTAGGCGGCGTTGTTGATGGTGCTGCCCTGGCTGTCCGGGCGCCAATAGATGTCGCGCTGATTGGCCTTGAGGCCGTTCGGCTCCCAGATCACTGCAGCGCCGAACTTCCACTCATTGGTGCCACGCTTGCCGATCTGGTTGATCACGCCGCCGTTGGCGCGGCCGTACTGCGCGCCGTAGCCTCCGGTAAAGATTTCCTGCTGGTCGATGGCGCCGTACGGCAGGGTCAGGCCGCCCAGGTTGTTGCTGATGGTGGTGGTGTTGAAGCCGTTGAGGTAGTACGCATTTTCGCTGGCGGCCGAGCCGCCGAAGCTGGGGAGCGAGCCGCCGAGCGGGCCGTTGTCGAAGCCGCCGCTGTTGACCACCACCCCCGGTGCCAGCAGCGCGATCGCTTCGGCGGTGCGGCCCAGCGGCAGTTGCTGCAACTGTTCGGCGGTGACCACGGTGCGCGTATCCACGCTGCTGACGTCGATGGTGGTGAGGCTGGCGGCGCTGACGGTGACGCTGTCCAGCGTCTGCACGCCGCTCCCCGCGGCTGCGCTGGCAGCGAAGGACACGTCTGTGTTGGCCCCGACGGTGATGGCGACGTTCTCGCGCGTCTCCACCACTGCGCCATCGCGCTTGACCGTCACCTTGTAGGTGCCCAGCGGCAGATTGCCGGCGGTGTAGCGGCCGCGTGCGTCCACCGGCACCTCGCGGCTGAAGCCGCTATTGTTTTCCACGAGCACGCTCGTGCCACTGCCCTGCCCCACGCTGCCGACGATGCTGCCGGTGGTGGACTGCGCGTGGACGCTGCCCATGGCCACGACCAATGCCAATGCCAAGGCACGCTTCTGGATACTACGGTTCATGCTCTCTCCCCAGGTCTTGAACTGTCGGCAAGGCGACAAACGAACGGTGCCAATGGCTACCGAAATCACACTTTCTGAACATCTGCAGCGCGATGCCAATGACTGCGCGCCATCAGCTCATTCCAAACTGTCGATCACGTCGCGTTCGATCATAGGCAGCCAAGTTCCCCCATCCGCCCACTTCGACGGGTAGGCGGGTGTCCGACGGGTAGGCGCGCAAGGCCGCAGGCCTGACAATGGCGCACGCGATGCCCGCTGCCGGGCGTCGATGCCCCCAATCGGTATTCCTCAAGGATTTGCGCATGAACCATTCCCGCTCCCACGCCCTGTTCGCCCAGGCGCAGACCTTGCTACCCGGCGGCGTCAACTCGCCGGTGCGGGCGTTCAAATCGGTCGGCGGCGAGCCGTTCTTCGTGGCGCGCGCCGATGGCCCGTATCTGTTCGATGTCGACGACAACCGCTACATCGACTACGTGGGCTCGTGGGGACCGATGATTGCCGGACACAACCACCCGGCCGTGCGCGAAGCGGTCGAGCGGGCGATCGGCAACGGGCTGTCGTTCGGTGCGCCGTGCGCAGCCGAAGTGACGATGGCGCAGACCATTACCCGGCTGGTGCCCTCCTGCGAGATGGTGCGCATGGTCAACTCCGGCACCGAAGCCACGCTGTCGGCGGTACGCCTGGCGCGTGGCGCCACCGGGCGCAATCGCATCATCAAGTTCGAAGGCTGCTATCACGGCCACGGCGATTCGTTTCTGGTCAAGGCCGGCAGCGGCATGCTGACCCTGGGTGTACCGACCTCGCCCGGCGTACCCGCAGGGCTGAGCGAGCTGACCGCCACGCTGAGCTTCAACGACTTCGAAGGCGCCACCGCGCTGTTCGACGAGATCGGCGCGGAGGTGGCGGCGGTGATCATCGAGCCGGTGGTCGGCAACGCCAACTGCATTCCGCCGCAGGCCGGCTATCTGCAGCATCTGCGCACGCTGTGCACGCGGCACGGCGCGCTGCTGATCTTCGACGAAGTGATGACCGGCTTCCGCGTCGCGCTCGGTGGTGCGCAGGCACATTACGGCGTGACCCCGGACCTGACCACCTTCGGCAAGATCATCGGCGGCGGCATGCCGGTGGGCGCTTACGGCGGCCGCCGCGACTTGATGGAGCAGGTTGCTCCGGCCGGGCCGATCTACCAGGCCGGCACCTTGTCGGGCAACCCGGTAGCGATGGCCGCCGGCCTGGCGATGCTGGAGCTGGTGCAGGAGCCGGGCTTCCACACGCGCCTGAGCGAGGCCACCAGCATGCTGTGCGAAGGCCTGGAAGATGCCGCACGCGCGGCAGGCATTGCCGTCACCACCAATCAGGTCGGCGGCATGTTCGGATTGTTCTTCACCGACGACATCGTGGAAAGCTACGCACAGGCCACGGCATGTGATATCACCAGCTTCAACCGCTTCTTCCACGCGATGCTGCAGCGGGGCGTGTACCTGGCACCCTCGGCGTACGAAGCCGGCTTCATGTCCAGTGCGCACGACCAAGCGGTGATCGAAGCCACCCTGGCGGCGGCGCGCGAGGCGTTTGCGGACGTGGCGCGCTGATTGGTTGGGAATTGGGAATTGGGAATTGGGAATTGGGAATTGGGAATCGGTGAGCGCGGAGGCGTCGCTGGTTTGCTGCTTTGCGGTGCGGCGTGATCGTGCCGCACTGGCAGTGGCGCAGGACATTGGCGAGGTAGGCATCACCGGAACTGCTGGTGAGCCTGCGCGTGCGTGCAGCGGTTTCGTTCGTAGCAACGGCGACTGCACGGCGGTGCGCGTTGCCAGACTGCGCGCCATGCTCGCAGCGAACTGTGGATGGCGCTGTCTTTGCATAGGAGCGGCTGCCACAACCCAGCGGGTAGCCGTCAGCCGGGCCTGGGCGGGGCGCAGGACCGCGGTGCGTGGTCCACGCCGCATCGCGCATCGGCCGCGGCTGTGTGGTAGCGAGCGTAGTCGCTTTGGCAATTGCTCTTAGAGCGGCTAACAAAACTACTGCGCAGCCGCCAGGTGGGCGCGGCCGGTGCTCGGAATCCTCATGTACCACTCGTACACTCCGGTTCCTGCGCGCCGTCCGCGCCCACCTGACAGCTGCTCGCTACGTCTTGTTAGCCGCTCTTAGTCGCTGCTCTCTCACCACCGCGGCCACGAGCAGGCGACCTCTAGCGCTCCTTGACCGAGTGCACGGGCCGGCGCTTCGGCCGCAATGCCTCCTCGACTCGGCGCAACACGCTTTGCTTTTGTCGTGTGGCTGTCATACCTTTCTGAAAAAGGTGCTCAGGGACGGGCATGGGTGGGGACCCTCGAAGCAGCCGCTGCACCTGCGTCGCCGAATCCGGTGATGACGCTGCATTGCCGCTGTTTCACCCCGATCTGCAGCGTGTCGAGTCGGCGCGCTGTCGACGCTCGATACGGCCGCCCTCGCCTCATGCTCAAGCCTGTTGCGCTGCTCACCCCGCGCCCGACACCGTCGCGCGACCCCGTGAATCCCGATTGGCTGCTTGCCGGCAAGCTGGAGCCTGCGTTGCCGCCCCCCGGCGCGGTGGTGCGTGGCGCACTGCTGGCTGCGCTGGATCAGGCGCAGGCACGTCCGCTGACGCTATTGCTCGCCCCGCCCGGATTCGGCAAGACCACGCTGCTGGCGCAGTGGCATGCGCACCTGAGTACGCGCGAGCAGAGCGCGGTGGCATGGCTGTCGCTGGACGAAGAAGATGCCGACGCCGGGCGTTTTCTCGGCCATCTTGCGTATGCGCTGCAGAACGCAGGCGCGGACCACGCGCTGTGCGCGGCCGTGCTGCACAACCGCGATCACGACCCGCGCGACGCGGCGGCATTGCTGATTCGCGCGCTGCGCGCAGCGCCCCGCCGCATCAGCGTGATTCTCGACGACTACGACCGACTCGGCAGCAGCCCTGTCGATGAACTGGTGCTACGCCTGATCAAACACAGTGGCGGGCGTTTGCATCTGGCACTCGCGACCCGCCGCGTACCCAATCTACCCCTGGCGCGGCTGGATCTGCACGCGCAGCTCAGCCGCATCGGCAGCACGCAGCTGGCGCTCGACGACACCGAAGCGCAGGCGTTGCTGGGCCCGCACGTGACCGCACCGGTGGCGGACGAACTGCGGCGCTACACAGAAGGCTGGCCGGTGGCGCTGCAACTGGCACGGCTGTGGTTGGAAGGCGATACCCAGCGTCGGCAGGAAGTCACCGTACGTTTCTCCGGGCGCAGCGCGCAGATTGCCGCGTACCTGGCCGAACAAGTGGTCAACGATCTGGACCCAGACACCCGCGAACTCCTGTTGCGCACCAGCCCGCTGGAACGCTTCAACGCCGCGCTCGCCGACGCGGTGCGCCAACGCCAGGACAGCGGCCGCTTGCTGGCGCGGCTGGAGCATTTCCATGGTCTGCTGGTGCCGCTGGATGGCGAGCGCGAATGGTTCCGCTACCACCCGCTGTTTGCCGACTTTTTGCAGCAACTGCTCGACCGCGAACATCCAGGCCTGAGCGTGCAGCTGCATCAACGCGCAGCGCGCTGGTTCGGCGATCATCAGCAGCTTGCCGAAGCGGTGCGGCATGCTTGGCGCGGCGGCTGCGGCGATCTTGCCGCCAGCTACATCGCACGCGCCGGCACCTGGCAGCTGCTGTTGACTCACGGCACGCATGAAGTACGCGCACTGCTGCGCCATTTCGACCACCGCACCATCCGCGACACACCCGCGCTCAATCTCACCCAGGCGCACCTGCACATCAAGCTGGGCGAATTCGCCCACGCACGCCTTTTGCTGGAGCGCTTCCGCGATTTTCCGGCTGCGTTACGCGAGCCGCTGCAGCGCGACTACACCGTGGTCGTGGCGCTGCTGCGCGACCGTCTGGATGAAATCTGCGGCAATCCGCATGGCCTGACCCAGATTGCCGCCCAGGCTGGCGCACTGGACGAAGACGACCATCTGGGCCGCGGCATGTTGCTCTGCATCTGCGCCACCACCGCGATTGCGCAGGGCGCGTTCGCGGTTGCCGAGCGCTACGCGCGCAACGCGCGCGACACCATGCAACGTGGCGGCAGCGAGGTCGGTGCCAGCCGGGCCATGTTGTCGCTGGGGCAGAGCCTGTTCTATCGCGGCCGGCTCAGCGATGCGGAAGCCTGCTATCAGCAGGCACTGAGCTGGTGCGCACGTACCCCGCAGCCGGATCGGGTGCTGGAAGCCGCCGCTCAGTGCCTGCTTGCGCAGTTGCACTACGAACGCGGCCATCACGACGACGCAGCCGACCTGCTGCATCCGGCGCTGGAATTGCTGGAGCAGCACGATGGCGGCGTGGACGTGCTGGCCGCCGGATACGGCACTGCGCTGGGGCTGGAACGCGTGCGCGACCATAGCGGACGCAGCGCGTTGCTGTTGCTGGAGCATATCGAACAGATCGCACACGGACGCAAATTGGCGCGCTTGTCGGAACTGGCTGCAGCATGGCGGCTGATGCTGTTACTGGAACATCCAGGCAACGCCGCCATCGATGTGCTGATCGCACGTACCGGCGGCGAATCCGGCCTGGCGCATACCTTGCGCTCGCCACACCGCTGGCACGATCGCGCGGCGATGGGCTTCGCACTGGCCCGCTGGCATCGCCTGGCCGGGCGCAGCAGCGCCGCGCTGAGCATCCTCGGACAGATCGAGCAAGCCTGCCTGGCCAACGACAATGTCTGCCATCTGGCGCGCGCCCGTGTACGCATCGCGCTGGTACTGCAGCAACGCGGCGAACTGGTTGCCGCCCTGCCGTATCTGTACAGCGCATTGGACCATGTCGCGCTCACGCAAAGCTGGCAGGCGATCGTGGAACTGGGCTTGCCGGCCAAGGCGATGCTGCGCTCGCTACGCCAGCACGACCCGCAGACCGTGGGCGGCACCACGCGTGCCTTGACCATCCAGGCCTTGCTCGAACGCCTTAGCGGCGACGACGACCCGGCCGATGACATCTTCAGCGAGCGCGAACTGGAAGTGCTGGCGCAACTGGCGCGTGGCTATTCCAACAAGCAGATCGCACGCTGCCTGCACCTGTCGGAAAACACGGTCAAATTCCATCTGAAAAACCTGTACCGCAAGCTCGACGCGCGCAGCCGCGAAAGCGCGCTAGCGCAAGCATTGCAGCGCGGGTTGTTGCGTGGAAGCGGCCCGCATGCAGATCAGCCGCTGCGACCTGGCTGACCCAGGTCCGCATGCATCTTGCGTTCAACGCAGGTTTGCACGTGTGGCGGCCAGGCCTGACAGCACTGGCCGCCCGCATGCATCACCCGAACGTCAGCGTGCCCTTCATCATCGCCCAATGGCCGGGGAACGAGCAGAAGAACGTGTAGTCGGCGCCCTTGCTCAATTTGCTGGTGGGAAAACTCACCGTCGTGCTGTCGCCGCCGCCAATGACCTTGGTGTGCGCAATCACGCGTGCGTCGGCCTTGGGCAGATAGCTGTCGGCGATGGTCGAACGTACGCCGGCATTGGCCACCGCCTGGAAATCGGCAGACTTGGTCAACACCCAGTTGTGCCCCATCACGGTGGCAGCCATCTTGCCGGAATGCTTGAGCGTAAGCTCCACCTGCGTGCACTCGGGCGCTAGCTTGATCGCGCTCTGGTCGAACTTCATTTGATCGTTGCCGGTGATGGTCACCGCGCACGTCCGTGCCCATGCCGTCGGCGCCATCAGCGCCAGCGCGCACACAGCAATCGTGGAAAACAGCTTCAAGAGAACACTCCTGCGTTGGGAAGGTGCAGCACATCGCACGCGGCGCACCGTTGCAACAGCGACGTGGTCAGAGGTGCTGATAGTGCCAGAGTAACGCGGAGTCGCAATCAACAGGGCATCACGCGCCAGCCCACTGCATGCGCTCGCGCATCGACCAACGATGCCAGGCGCCCTGCTGATTGCAAGCAGACCTTCGGCCGCATGCGTGCTTCACGCGTAACGGAAAAACGCATCCATCGGATCTGCTGCTGCGGACGCGATGGCCGGCACCGGCAACGGGCCGCGCTTACCGGCGATCACTTGTACGAACGCCTGCTTGAAACGCGCCATCTCCGCATCGGTGCCCACAGTGATCCGCGACCAGGTTGGCCACACCGGCCAGCTGCGGCCGATGAACACGCCATGGGTGGCCATGGCGTCCTTGAAGCCGGCGGCAGGCCGCTTTACATCCACCATGAAGCAGTTGCTCTCCGAGGCAGTGCACGCATAGCCCTGCCTGGCGAGAAAGTCCATCACATCCGTGCGCGTCGCGGCCGTACGTGCGCGCCGTTGCGGCACCAGTGCAGGATCACGCAGGCTGGCCAGCCCGGCAGCGGCGGCGGTGACCGGCAAGCTGTTGACGCTGTAGAACTTCAGCTTGGCCAGCAGGTCCGGACGCGCGGCCGCATAGCCCAGGCGGATGCCGGCCATGCCATAGAGTTTGGAGAAGGTGCGCAACACCACCACGTCTTCGCCTGCAGCAACCATGTCGACCATGCTGCGCGTGTTTTGCGCGAAGTGGATATACGCCTCATCCACCACCAACACGCTGCCTTTGGGCTTGTGCGCCAACGCGTAGTCCAGATCCTTGCGTGCGGTGACCGAACCGGTGGGATTGTTGGGGTTGCAGATGTAGATCACGCCCGCGTTGGCGTCCGCCGCGCACATGGCCTGTACATCGTGCGAAAAGTCCTTGCGCAGCGGCACCTTGATCAGGCGCGCGCCATTGCGGGTTGCCGCACGCCAACCGGATTCGTAGGTGGGGTCGGCTGTGACCAACGCGGCGCTGGGCGAAGTAAATGCCAGCATCGTGTAGTCGAGCGGTTCGGTGGACCCGGCATACGCCATCAGGTGATCGACCGGCAGCGCGAGCTCGGCAGCCAGGGTGGTCATCAATTCCATCTGTACCTGCCGCAAATACCGCCCGCCTTGCGGGGCGATCTGCGCGATGGCCTTTACTGCGGCAGCCGACGGTCCATCCGGAAATTCATTGGAGTCGATCATCACCGGTGCCAGCGCCGTTGCCGATGCGGGCGCGATGGCAGTGGCGCGTTCGAAGCCGCTGGCCAACAGCGGCAAGCTGCCGGCACCGGCGGCGCCGGCAAACAACGCGGAGTCGCGTAGAAACGCGCGGCGCGAAAGAGCAGTGTTCATGACAACCTCCAGCAGGATGACAACGCGGATTCAGGGACGCACGGCAACCACTTCGATCTCGACCCGGTACAGCGGGTTACCCAGCGCTGCGATCTGGAATGCCGAGCGCGCCGGCAGGTTGGGTTGCTCCTTGGTGCCGAAAAACTGGCGATAGCCTTCCATGAAGCCGCTGAAATCCATCTTGCCGCCCATCGCCGGATCGCCGACCAGAAACACCTGCATCTTCACCACATCGCCCATGCCCAACCCCAGCGTGGCCAGCTGCTGCTTGATCTGGTTCAACACGCTCACCGTCTGCACCTTGGTGTCGCCATAGGCGGCCGCCGAATCCTTCGGCGCACTGGTATCGATCACCGCCGGCAACTTGCCACTGACATACACCGTGGCCTTGCCGGCCGGAATTTCCACCGCGGCAGCGATGGGAAAATCGCTGTTGGGAATCTTGTGGCGGATCACCTCGGCCGCGTGTGCGGCACCGAGACTGGAAGACCAAAGCACTGCGGCGGTGAGAACGGTCGTGATGGAACGGAGCATGGCAATTCCTTGTAGGAGAGAAGATCAGCGGCGGAGTGATCTGACATCGTCGATGGTCACGCGCTCGGCATAGTCGTTACCGAAGTGCGTGCGCACATAGCTCACCACTTCGGCCACCTGGCGGTCGTCGAGCATGTCGGCGAAACCCGGCATCCCCGCGTGGCCGTCGAGCACCATCATCGTCACGTACGGGCCGGCGGCCAGTTTCGGGTTGCTGGCAAGCGCAGGATAGTCGCCGGCACCTTGCGCGCCACGCCCGGCCGGCATATGGCAACCCTGGCAGATCGCCTGGTAAACGTCCTGGCCGGAGGCCTTGGCGAAGCCTTGCTGCGGAAACAGCTGTGTGGCATCGGAACTCTGCGCCTGCGCATCGCGCACGTTGGGCGGCACCAACAAGGCGAGAATGGCGAGCGCAACAGTGGCGCCGCACGCTCTTGGCAGCAGACTCATGCGCGCCCTCCCTGGGCAATGACCTTGCGATGCAGGCGGCCAACGACATCGTGCGCCGACAGAATGGCACCCTCCTGCCAGGCCGGAATGTACGACACGTGCTCGCCGGCCAGTGCCAGCCGTCCGTCGATCTGGCACAGCGGTTGGTAATGCTCGGCGCGCGCCTGCTCGCTCCACATGCCGAAGCAGCCATGCGTGAACGGCACGCGGTGCCAGCCGACCGCAATGCCGTTTTCGAATTCGCGCGGATACTGCGGATGCAGCTGGGTGCCGTATTCCACTGCTTTACGCACGCGCTGCTCCGGGGACATCGCGGTGAACTGGTAGGCATCCAGCCCCCACACATAGGCGCCGAGCAGCACGCCTTTGCCAGGGCTGTGGTAGTTGGTGCTGGGGTAGCTGATCAAGGTGATCGGCAGATCGGTGTAACTGATGCCGCCGTAGATTGCTTCGTCTTCTTCCCAGAAACGGCGCTTGAATTGCAGCCCCACTTTCACCGAGGCCGCATACGGCACCTTGCCGATCGCCGTGGTCATCGCATCGCTGGCGTTGACCGGTATGCGGCTGAGCACCGACAACGGAATGGTGCAGATGCACCAATCCGCAGTGGCGAGGCGTTCTTCTCCGCCACGCGCCGCATCCTGCCAGGACACGCGCACGCCGCTGCCGTCCTGGTCGATCTTGGTGACCTTGGCGTTATAGGTGATGGCATTGCCCAGTTGACGCGCGAACGCCTTGCCGATCTGGTCCATGCCTCCCACCGGCTGGAACATGGTGGTCTGCATTTCATAGTTGTTGCCGGCTGCCAGTGTGGTCCACAGGCGCGAGCGCAGCACGTCCTGCACACTGAAAGGATCGGAGAATTCCGGCCTGCCCGACAAGCCACCGCCGGGATAGCGCGCAAACCCGCGCCGCTCGCTGCTGTCCTTGCCTTTGACATACCCGAACTTCTGGTCGAGCGCGCCCCAGGTGCGCAGCGATTCCAGCAGCAGCTCCTGATCCTCGCGGCTGACGGCCGTGTCCAGGGCGCGTTGCTGCGTGCACTTGGCCAGCAACTCGGACACATGGCCCTTGTAGTCTGCGTCGATGACACGAAAGCGCTGCGGTTTGCCGCCGAAGCCTTTCTGGCTGTGCAGCAGCGCGTTGTAATTGACCTGATTGAACGCTTCAAGCGCCACGCCGAACTGCTTGCAGTAACTCAGCACCGCCTTGTGGTGATGCGGAATGCGCCACGGCCCGGGATTGAGATACAAACCCTCGTCGAACTGGCAATGCTGCCTAGCCCCGCCCAGCTCGGCATAGCGGTCGCCGCCGCGCAGGGTCCAGTTACGCCCGCCGGGGCGTTCGTTGTATTCGAGCAGTTGCACGCGGTAACCGGCCTTGCGCAACTCGAACGCCGCGCTCATGCCGGCCAGCCCGGCACCGAGGATCAAGACCGACGCCCCCTTGGGGTCGCCATCCAGTTGCAGTGGGCCTTTGAAACTGGATTCGGCCGCCATGCCCAGGCTGCTCATCGCCTGATACATCATCGCGCCGCCGGCGGTCATACCGATGCGCGCCAGCAATTGCCGCCGCGTCATCGCTCCCGTGTGATTGCCTTGCATCAACGCACGTCCCCTGCATGTCGTGGACCAACGCACGCGACCGGCAACCCTGCCGGCCGCGGCTGCACTTCAGAATGTGTAGGTCAGGCTGGCGAACAGCTGCCGTGGTGCGATCAACTGATACGAGCCCGAGCTTTCGTTGGGAAATACCGCCCCGATCGCATCGTCCTTGTCGAACAGGTTGTAGACCGACAACTGCAGCCGGCCACCGGCAAGAAACCCGCCGTCTTCGCCCTGGTACCCGACGCTGCCGTTGACGATGAGGGTGGCATCTACCCGATCGGTATTGAGCGTATCGCCGTAGCGCTTGCCGGTGTATTTGGCATCGAGGTTGGCAAACAAATGTGTGCCTTCCCAACCGCCGTTGACGCTGAACATCACCTTCGGCGCATCCGGCACCTCGTTGCCTTTCACCTGCACCAGGTTGCCGCTGACCGGGCCGAAATAGTTGTCCTGGAACTCGGAGTTGTTCCAGGTCAGCGATGCGCCCAGCCGCCAGCCTGGCGCCGGCTTCCACATGCCGGAGATTTCCGCGCCATAGGTCTGCACGTCGCCGACGTTGGCGTAGACGGTGGGCGCCACCACCAGCGGGTCCGGGTCGGTCAGCGCGATGATGCGGCTCTCGTAATCGATCTTGTAGGCGGCGATGTAGCCGCTCCACTGCGTGGATTCGGCGCGGATGCCGATATCGATGTTGGTGGACTCTTCCGGTGCGATATCGGGGTTGAACGCACCCGAGGTCAGCGCCAGCCGCGGCGCCGAGCTGAAGTTTTCCGCATAGTTGGCGAACACCTGCACGCCCTCGGCAAGCTGGAAGCTGGCGCCGACCTGGGGCTGGAACCAGTCGCTGTTCTTGATGGTGACATCGCGGCGCACGCCGACATTGAAATCATCCAGATTGGCGATGCCGTTGTAGTCGCGTTTGACATCCAGCCCCTTGGCACCGAACTCCATCGTCAAGCGGTCGTCGAGCAGGCGCAGCGTGTCCTTGATGTAGAGCTGCTTCACTTCGGTGGAGAAGTGGTTGTCGTAGTAGATGACGATCGGCAGCGCGCCCTTGAGCAATGCGCCGGTGGCCGGGTCCAGGTTGTACAACGGACGCACCTGATCGAAGTCGTAGTTTTCGTACCACGCACCGACTTCGAATTTGTTGTGCTCGGTCTCCCATGACACCGCCGTGGTGAGGCCATAGCGATCGCCCCCCATGATTTCTTCGCGCCGCGTCATCGCACCGACGTGGGTGACAGTGCCGGTGGCATCGACGATCTGCGGGTCGTTGATGGCGATGTCGGTGCGCCCCGGCGTGCCGGCGATGGCATCGTTGTACAGGCCTGCTGCCGTGCTCGGCGGAGTGCCGCCGATGCCATACCCATGCTTGTTCTCGTAATAGCCGGTAAAGGTGAAGCCGATTGCATCGTTGAACAGGAAATCGCCGTGCAGGCTGAGCAGCGAGTCGCGTCGCCCGTTCTGCCATTCGCTGTAATGCTCGGCATCCACTTCCGGGTTGCCGGTGATGCGCTCATGCAGATCCCACGCCACCGAACCGTCGGAGTTGTACGACTGCACGTCGTAGTCCTTGCGGTTGTTGTAGATCCATCCCAGCGTCAGGCTGCCAGCGTCCCAGGCCTGGCGAATGTTGGCTTCGAAGTGATCGCTCTTCTGCGTGGCCGGCTCCATGTCCCACACCCCGCCTTGCGTGCGCGAGGCGGACAGATACGCGCTGGGGCCGCCTTCCCACCAATTCGGCGTATCCAGGCGCACGAAGCTGCGCACCAGATCGTCCGAACCAATCGTCTGGGTGAGATTGCCGCTCCAGCTGTCGCCGCCCTTCGGTGGCAGGCTGGTGTAGCGGATCGCACCGCCCAGTGCATGGTAGGAAGGCTGGGTGACATCGCCCGAACCGGCGGACACCGTCACATCGAGCAGGTTTTCGCTGGAGACGTAGCGCGTAATCGGCCCGCCTTCGCGGGTGTCGAAGGTTTCGATCGGAATGCCGTCCAAGGTCACGCCGATCTGGTTGGCGGAAAACCCGCGGATGGTCATCGAATCACCGAATTCATACAGCCCGAACGGGTCGGTGGTCTGCACGTTCACGCCGGGCAGGCTGGCCAACAGCTGCTGCGGCGCCACCCCTGGCACCTGCGCCTGGATCTCGTCCGCCGAGATGGACGCGGTGGTGCGCGTGGAGCCGGTGCCCACCACGCTGACCGCATCCAGCGTGCGTGCGTCTTGCGCCAGCGCAGGCAAGCTCTGCGCGCCGGCCAGCAGCAAGGTCATTGATGCCAGCGCGCGGCGCGGGCGGGTGGTGGCGAGGATGTCGGCGACCGAGGCCGCCAATCGATCGGTGTTCGAGCACTTTGGCATGCAATCAACCCCTGGAGACGTGTGGCGTGCTGAGTGACCGGGCGCTCCCCCGAGACCGGCTGATACCGCGGATGCGGCGTGCAGTGACCATAACCAGCGCGATTGCTGCCTAACCTGGGTGCGGCGGGTGGGCTCGGCGCAGGCGGGTAGGTCGCTACCGAATTCAAAACTCTGAATAGGTAGCGCAGCCACCTACCTGCGCGAATGCCCTGCATTGCAGCTCTTGCGCGCTTGCCATGCCGCGCCGAATCGACAACGCTGCGCAGCCGCCGTACGAGCACGGATATGTCGCCCGCACCACCATCGCTGCTGTTGCTGGATTTCGACGGCGTGCTCGCGCACTACGCGCGGCCACGGCGCATGGCCGCGCTTGCCGCAGCCGCGCAATGCTCACCGCAGCGCGTGCATGAGGTGTTGTTCGTGCAAGGTCTGGAGCGCGCCTACGATGCGGGTGCGATCGACACGCAGGCGTATCTGGCGCGTCTGAGCGAAGGGCTGGGGCAGCCAATCGATCGCACTACCTGGATCGATGCGCGCGTGGCGGCCTGCCGCGCCGACCCGTCGGTGGTGACACAGGTGCTGGCGGTGTCGACGACTACGGCGGTGGCGGTGCTCACCAATAACGGCCCGCTGATGGCAGAAGCGATCGAGCGGATCGTGCCCTCGCTATTTCCGTTGTTGCGGGGCCGCGTGCTGTGCAGCGGTGCACTGGGCGGCCGCAAACCGGATGTGCCGGTCTATCAGCGCGCGCTTGCGCAACTTGAGCAACGCGCCGAACGCACGTTGTTTGTCGACGACCTGTTCGTCAACGTGCGTGGCGCACGCGCGGCCGGCCTGCACGCCGACACCGTGCGCGATGCGCGTGCACTGCGGCGAGTGCTGAAGCGATACGGACTTGCATGAAACCAAGCCCCTCTGCCGTCGGGAGAGGGGTTGGGGGTGAGGGTACGGCGGAAGACAGCCATCCCCTCCGGGCAATGAAAAGACCGGGCACTGCGTCAGCGCGCTACATGCCACACACCACGCATCTCCAATGCCCTTCCAGCCGACATGGCGCCGGCCAGAGGGCGCGCAAGCACCGCCCGACATCACGCCTGGGCGACATACTCGGCAATGGCCAGACGCAAGCGCGCCAGGCCATCGGCCAGTTCGGCATCGGTGAGATTGAGTGCCGGCACGAAGCGCAATACATCCGGGCCGGCCTGCAGCAGCAGCAAGCCATGCGTGGCCGCCAGGTCGAGGATCGCCCCGGCCTGCCCCGCGTGCGCAGGAGCCAGTACCGCGCCCAGCATCAGGCCACGCCCACGAATCTGCGCAAACAGGCCAAAGTCGGCATTGAGCGCTTCCAGCCCGGCGCGCAATGCCGCAGATTGCCGCACCACGTTATCGGCAATCTGCGGCGAGGCCAGCTTGCGCAGCGCCACGCGCGCCACTGCCGCGGCCAGCGGGTTGCCGCCGAAGGTGGTGCCGTGCGCGCCGAACTGCATGGTCTCGGCGACCTTGGGCCCGGCCAGCATCGCGCCGATCGGGAAACCGCCACCCAAGGCCTTGGCCAGGGTCACGATGTCCGGCGTCACCTGCTCCTGCCAATGCGCGAACAGCGTGCCGGTGCGGCCCATGCCGCATTGAATTTCGTCCAGCACCAGCAGCGCATCATGCTGGTCGCACAGCGCGCGCACGCGGCTCAGAAAGCCCGGCGCGGCCGGCATCACGCCGCCCTCGCCCTGGATCGGCTCGACCATCACCGCCGCCACATCGCCGCCGGCCATCGCCGCTTCCAGCGCCGCGACATCGTTGAAATCCACATAGCGAAATCCACCCGGCAGCGGCTCGTAGCCTTCCTGATACTTGGGCTGCGCAGTGGCGGTGACCGATGCCAGCGTACGGCCATGAAAACTGCCGCGGAAGGTGACGATGACACGCTTGTCGGCCGGACGGCCCTGGCTGCTGGCCCACTTGCGCACCAGCTTGATCGCCGCCTCGTTGGCCTCGGTGCCGGAATTGCACAGGAACACCTTGTGCGCGAAACGCGAGGCGCTCACCAGTTCTTCGGCCAGTTTCAGCGGCGGCGCGCTGAAAAACACGTTACTGGTGTGCCACAGCTTGCCGGCCTGCTCGGTGAGCGCAGCCACCAGATCGGGGTCGTTATGGCCGAGTCCGCTCACCGCGATGCCCGACGACAGATCCAGATATTCGCGCCCGGCATCGTCCCACACGCGACTGCCCTGGCCGCGCTCCAGCACCACCTGGCGCGGGCGATACACCGGCAGGTAGTAGTGCGCGAGGGACAGGGGCGAATCGGCAGCGGTGCTCATGAGGATGGGTCGCAGAAGCGGAGGGAGAAGCGGCATTCTCGCGCATTCGCCGGCCTGCGGCACAATGCGCGCATGCGCCCCTTCTCCGATCCGCAACTCACTGCCGCCACCGACGATGGCTGGCGCCGGCAGTGGTTCGACATCATCTACCGCCACGACACCCGCCCCTCGCGCAATTTCGACCTGATGCTGGTGGTCGCGATCCTGGCGAGCGTGGTGGTGATCATGATCGACAGCGTGCCGCGCATCCATTCGCATGCCGCGGACTGGCTGGTGCCGCTGGAATGGGCGTTCACGGTGATCTTCACCCTCGAATATGCGCTGCGCCTGGCCGTGGTGCGGCGCCCGCTGCATTACGCGCTCAGCGTGTGGGGCGTGATCGACCTGCTGTCGATCCTGCCCAGTTATCTCTCGTTCTTCGTGCCCGGCGCACAGACGCTGTTGGTGGTGCGCGTGCTGCGCATCCTGCGGCTGTTCCGCATTCTCAAGCTCACCCGCTACATCGAAGAAAGCGGACAGTTGCTGGATGCGCTGTGGCGTAGCCGTCGCAAGGTGTTGGTGTTCCTGTTCACCGTGCTCACCATCACCGTGATCGCCGGCGCCACGATGTACATCATCGAAGGCCCGCAGCACGGCTTTACCAGCATCCCCACCAGCATGTACTGGGCCATCGTCACCATGGCCACGGTGGGCTTCGGCGATCTGGTGCCGCAGACCACGCTGGGTCGCTTCGTCACCTCGGCCCTGATCCTGATCGGCTACAGCATCATCGCCGTGCCCACCGGCATCTATACCGCCGAACTGGCCAGCTCATTGCGCGAAGGAGGCCATACCGGCAAACGCGATGCGCGCAACTGCGCCCGCTGCGGGCTGGAAGGCCACGCGGCCGACGCACGTTATTGCCGGCAATGCGCCGAGCCACTGCCGGCGCTGGGCAACGGCTGAGGCGCTGGAGCAGCCAACGCCACGGCGCCGCCGTCAGGCGGACGCGGCCGTTGCTCGGCAGGGCGTGTGCCACGCGTACACGGCGGTTGCGCCGTGCCGTCCACGCTCACGACAAGTGCGTACCCTGTGGTTAGCCGCTCTCAGTCCAGAAACAGATCTGGCAACAGCGCGCGCGATGGATCCATTGCATAGCCGCTCAAGTCGGTGATGCCAGCCTGGGCGAGCACCTCGTCATCGATCAGGAACCGGCCGTAAAACCCGGCTGCGGCGCGCGTCAGCACCGCATGCGCGGCGTCGGCCATGATCTCCGGCCGACGGCAGGCCGCCGCGTCCACGCCGGCAAGCATGTTGATGGCATCAGTGGCGATCACGGTACGCGGCCACAACGCATTGATCGCCACGCCTTGCGGGCCGAATTCCGCGGCCAGCCCCAGGGTGACCAGACTCATGCCCATCTTGGCCAGCGTGTAGCCGGTGTGCGCGCCCCACCACGCCGGGTTCAACGACGGCGGCGGGGCCAAGGTGAGGATGTGCGGATTGGCCGCCTGCAGCAGATGCGGCAGGCATGCCTGCGCGCACAGGAAACTGCCGCGCGCGTTGACCTGCTGCATCAGATCGAAGCGCTTCATCGGCGTGTCCAACGTACCGCGCAACCAGATCGCACTGGCGTTGTTGACCAGGATGTCGATCCCGCCGAACGCATCGACCGTTGCCGCCACTGCCGCACGCACCTGATCTTCGTCGCGGATGTCGCACTTGAGCGCCAGTGCCTGCCCACCGGCCGCCGTCACCGCCGTGGCCGCGCTATGGATGGTGCCAGGCAATTTGGGATTGGCCACCGCCGACTTGGCCGCAATCGCCACATTCGCCCCATCGCGCGCCGCCCGCAACGCAATCGCCAAGCCAATCCCACGCGATGCACCGGTGATGAACAGGGTTTTGCCCGATAACGTCATGGGATTAGGGAGTCGGGATTGGAGATTCGTAAGAGCTTATTCCTTCATTGCTACCACCAACCACCCACCGCTCAAGCAATACGCTCTTGCGAATCCCCAATCCCGAACAACCAATCCCAGCCGCTCAGGGCTTGGGCCCCTGCCCTTCGTTGTCTTCCCAGTGCAGCACGCGGCGGGTCACGAAGCGGTAGACCGGTTTGCCGGTGGCAAACCACAGCTCGCGGACCCAGGAGGTGCGCTTGAGCACGCGGCGTTCCACCGGGGTCAGTGCGGCCGGGCAGTACATGCGCTTGTGTTTAAGCAGGTGGCGAAGATCCTCGCGGGCAAGCAGACGCATCCAGCGCGCGCGCGGGTTGCCGCGCACCGCCAGCTGGAAGTCGATCACCGCCGGGCTGCCGTCCTCCTGCACCAGCCAGTTGGCTTCCTTGGCCAGATCGTTGTGGGCCACGCCGCGGCGATGCAGCTGTTGCAACAGCCTGCGCGCGCTGCGGAAGTAGGCCAGATCGCCGCGCGGCGGTCGCTGGTACATCGCAGCGCCGTCCAGATAGCTGCGGTCCAGGTGCCGCCCGTCCCAATGCAGCAGCCGCGGTGTGCGCGGCACGCCATCCAGCTGGCGCAAGGCCAACGCTTCGCGGCGTGCCAGCCACCAGGCCACGCCGCGCAACAGCCACGGCGCCACGCTCAGGTCGCGACGCACGAACATGCGTTGGCCATCGCGGATCAGCAGAATGCGTCCGAACGTATCGGACTTCAGCGGCAGATTGGCTGCAGGGTCGTGAGTCATCCCCCATTGTAGGCGGCAGGTCTGTCTCGCTGCGCACCTCTGCGGCGCGCGCGCGTGCGGCAGCTGCATGGCCGCAACCTCAGGTGAAGCCGATCCCCCGATGTGAGGACGATGCAGGTCAGGCGCCGCCGCGCCCACCTATAATTCAGGTATGAACTCATGGATCGACGCCACGCTGGAGTGGATCGGACACCACCCCACCTTGGCTGGCGTGGTGATCTTTGGCATCGCATTTTGTGATGCGGTGATCGTGCTGGGCGCCATCGTGCCTGCGTTGCCGTTGCTGTTCGCCATTGGCGTGCTCATCGGGCTCGGGCAGATCAACGGCCCCTACGCGGTGGTGTGCGCCACCCTGGGCGCCTTCGTTGGCGATGCGCTGAGCTTCTGGGTCGGCCATCGCTGGGGCCATCAGCTGCACACCTACTGGCCATTCCGGCGTTACCCGCAACTGCTGGAACGCGGCGAGCTGCTGTTCCGCCGCAATGCCTTCAAAAGCATCCTGATCGCGCGCTACGTGGGTGCAGTGCGCCCGTTCGTGCCGGCGATTGCCGGTATGTCGCGCATGCCCTTCAAACGGTATCTGGTCGCCAGCGGCCTGGCCTGCGTGTCGTGGGCGTTGTTGTTCCTGGTGCCCGGCTGGGTGCTGGGCACGGCCTACGACGCAGTGGCCGCAGTGGCCGGGCGCCTATTTGTGGTGGTTGCCTTGCTGGCGGCCGTGATCGGGCTTGCCTGGGCGGTGGTGCTGTATTCGTATCGCTGGTCGGCCGGTCACCTGGATGCCTTGCTGGCGCGCCTGCTGGAGTGGTCGCACCGGCATCCGGTCCTGGGGAATTGGTCGGTCGGCGTCTTCGACCCACGCCGTCGCGAATCGGTGCCGCTGGCCATGATGGCCTTGATGCTCTTGCTGCTCGGCTGGGGCTGGTTTGTGCTGCTGATGGTGGTGCTGGCGCATGGCGAGCCGCTGCGCGTGGACCTGGCCGTGCACGACCTGATGCTGGCGCTGCGTAATCCGTTGGCCGACTACCCGATGGTGGCGCTGGCCTCGTTGGGCGACTGGCAGGTGCTGTTGCCGGCCATTGCCGCCGCGATGGGCTATCTGGCCTGGCGCCGTCGCTGGATGGCCGTGGCCCATTGGGTCATCGCGCTGGCGTTCGGCCTGGCGCTCACGCAGCTGCTTGGCGCCACCGTGCAGGTGGTGCGCCCGCCTGCGGCCAGCAGCGGTTTCGGCTTTCCGTCGGTTGCGGTCACCATGGCCACGATCGCCTTCGGCTTTTTCGCGCTGTTGATCGCGCGCGAGTTGCCTGGCCGCCGCCGCGTGTGGCCGTATCTGGTCAGCGGCGCCATCGTCTCGCTGATCGGTTTTGCGCGTTTGTACCTCGGTGCGCACTGGCTCAGCGACGTCGTCGGCGGCATGTTGTTCGGCATCTTCTGGCTGCTGGTGCTGGGCATTGCCTACCGTCGCCGTGCCACGCGCGCGTTCTGGGTCAAGCCGGTGTCGTGGATCTTCTACGGGGTGTTCGTAAGCTGCGCAATTTATTTTGCGCCGCGCAACCTCGACCTCAAGCTGGCCAAGTTCGAACCGCCGCCGCCGGCAGTGATGGAGTTACCCGCAAACGCGTGGTGGGAAGACCAATGGCGCCTGCTGCCGGCACGCCGCAACGAATTCGACGACGATCAGCGTTGGCCGCTGGACGTCCAGTCGGCCGGCCCGCTCGCCCCGTTGCAGCGCCAGCTTCAGGCGCGCGGCTGGCGGGTCCAGCCGCAGGCGGGCTGGGAACAGGCGCTGCACCTGCTCGACGTCAGCGGCCGCCCGGACGAAGTGCCGATTCTGCCGGCCACGCTGGATACCCAGGTCGAGGCCCTGTTGATGGTGCGCCACGCCGCGCCCGGCCACGTGCATGTACTGCGCCTGTGGCCGGCGGCCGCACGCCTGCAGCCGGATGCACAACCGCTGTGGGTGGGCAGTACCCAGACCTTGCGCTACAGCCGCCATTTCAGCCTGATCGGGCTGTGGTACCCGCTGCGCGGCGTCGATCCTGCACTGAGCGCGTTGCGCGAGGCACTCGGCCCGCTGCCCCATCGCATGGAACAGCGTCGTCGCTCGCAGGTGCCGGTGATCCTGATCGACAGCACCTCGGGCAGTGCAGTGCGTGGCGAGAACAAAGACAACGCCGCGCCGGGGACGGATACCGCTGCGTCCGATCCTGCTGCATCGGGTCCGCCACAACAACGCCGTTGATCGATTGGGCAACAGGCGATTGGCCGGCGCTCGCGCGATTGGGTCGAGATGGGGTGTCAGCAACAGCTGTTGAGCCCTGTCTCGATGGTGACGTGCTGGCGCCGTCTGGAGGCTGCTGAATTTTCAGGGTGAACGCTTAGTTCGTCGAGCGCGGCGCCCTCGCCGCTTGCGGGACACGCCGTGAACCCATCCGTGGGGCTCGATGGCGGCATGGATGCCGCGTAAGAGCTTACAAGGACGTGCTTGGCAGCGTGTCCCGCGATGGTGGGCGGGCAAGGGCCCTGCGGAAAACTCGCCGTTGGCTGCTCCACAACTGCTTGCACCGTTCAATCGCCTCTCAAGGCGAACGACAAGATGCGAATCAGTGCAGTTCGGCGATGCAAAGGCCGCATTGGCCTGGCGCGCGAGACCTCACCACAACACGCCATCCACTGGCTGCATCGGCTCCGGCGCTTGCTCACCAATTGCCTGAAGCGCATCGATCTCCACCGTGCGGCACATGGTATCCAGCGGCAGGTCGTGGATGGTGTTGGCGAACGGGTCGACCAGTTCATCGCCGATCTTCAGCACCGCCAGAAACATCAGGCCGGCCACTGTCGATCCCACCGGCGTGGCGTACTGCAGCGTTTCCACCAAGCCGATTGGCAGCAGCACGCAGAACAGCCGCGTAAACAGGTTCGGATAAAAGCGATATTGATACGGCAGCAGCGTATTTTTCAGGCGCTCCATGCCGCCTTGCGCGTTGGCGATGTCCACCAGAATGCGTTCGACGCTGGCCTGCTGGATGCTGTCGATCCAGCCCTCACGACGCGCCTGCTCGACGCTGCGCCCGGTGGTATCGAGCAACCCGTTTGCCACGTTGGTGCGCACCACCACCGCCGCAGCTTCGTCGGCATCCACATGCGGGGACAATGCCATCGCCACCGGCAACCGGCGTAGTTGGCAGCGCAGCGCGTTGACGTAGGCAATCTGGCGCAGCGCAATGGTGCGCCCAAGATCGCCGGCTTCCGGTGCGGACAGGATACTGACGCTCACCCGCACCAGATTACGCGAGGCATTGATCATCTGGCCCCACAGCACCCGCCCCTCCCACCAGCGTTGATAGGTGGAATTGGCGCGAAAGCCCAGGAACAACGCCAGCGCAGAACCAAAGATGGTCAGCGGCAACGCCGGCGCACGGAGCGGCAGCACGTAGTAAATGATGGTGATCAACACATCCCATACGAACAACACCGCCAGGGTCCGCCAGACCTGGCTGATCACATCTGCCACACGCGGCTTTACATCGACAATCAAAGGCACACTCCATCAAAAGAAACGAGTGACGCCATTGCGCGCATCCAGTGCATGGATGCGGTCGGTAGCGCACTCAAGCGTGCGCAGTGTGCCGTTGCCACGGTGCAAGCACGGTGATGGGGCCGATCGAAACCATTGCCCCACGCAACCGGCGTGATGGAAGGCGTCGCGAGCGGCCATCCGTTGGGTGTGCACGGCACGCGGGAACACAGTGCACACGTGGCGCATGAAAGTTCGGAGCGCAGCCCGTACCCATGTGGCGGGCGCAAGCAGCCGCTCTTAAGGCATCCAGGCCAGCAATTGATCCAGCCGCCGATGCGGATCGTCCTGCTGCAACAGCGAGAGCCGCTGCTGCTCGGTCAATGGCAGCAGCTCGGCCAACCGCCAACCAACCCAGGCGGCCTGATCCATCAACCCCGGTCCCACCGATGCAAATTCACCACCCACCTGCTCCAGCATGCGCTCCAGCACCGTGGACAGCAGGCCGTGCTCGGGCCGCAATTCGTCGTCCGGATCCGGTTCGCGCCAGGCGACATCTCCCACCACCAGACCGTTATCGCGAATGCGCGAGCGCTGTACGTGGAAACGCCGCGTGCCACGCAAGCGCAGCACCAGCACGCCGTCGGCGCCCACATCGAAATCCTCGATGCGTACTTCGGTACCGAACGCGGCCGGCGTAGCCGGCACGCCGACTTCGTTGCCTTCCAGGATCAGGCACACGCCGAAGCTTGTGCCGTTACGGCCGCATTCGCGTACCATATCCAGATAGCGGCGTTCAAACACGCGCAAGCCCATCGCCGCGCCAGGCAACAGCACGCTGTGCAAGGGGAACAGCGGCAACGCGCTGGTGTCTGCAGTGGCGGGGATCGGCACCATCAGGACAACTGCGCCAGGAAACGACGCGGCGCACCGTCGAAGCCACCGTTGGACATGAACACCACATGGTCTCCGGGCCGGGCAATTTCGCCCAGCGCGCGCAGCAAGGCATCCACGTCCTGCACCACGCGCGCCTCGCCGCGCACCTGCGCAATGATCGGTGCCGCGTCCCAGGCCAGTTCCGGCCGATGCAGAAACACCACTGCATCGGCATCGTGCAACGACGGCGCCAGCGCCTGGGCATGCGCGCCCAGCCGCATCGAATTGCTGCGCGGCTCCATTGCCACCACAACACGCGCCGCACCGACCTTCGCACGCAGACCCTGCAACGTCGTCGCGATGGCGGTGGGATGGTGCGCAAAGTCGTCGTACACGGTGATCGCGCGCGCGCTACCGATGACTTCCAGCCGCCGCTTGACGCTCTGGAACTGTGCCAATGCCGGCATCACCGTCGCCGGATCCACGCCTACCGCCTGTACTGCTGCCAGCGCCGCCAACCCGTTCAGGACGTTATGCCGCCCAACCAGGGGCCACTGCACCTGGCCAATTTCCACGCCACGGTGCAGCACCGTAAACGCGCTGCCATCGGCCGCGATCAACCGCGCGCTCCAGTCCAGCGACGCATCGAACCCGAACCGCTCCACCGGCGTCCAGCATCCCATCGCCAGCACCTCGGCCAGGTGCGCGTCTTCGCCGTTGACGATCAGGCGACCGCGCGCGGGCACCGTGCGCACCAGGTGGTGGAACTGGCGCTGGATGGCCGCCACGTCCGGGAAGATGTCGGCGTGGTCGTATTCCAGGTTATTGAGGATCGCCACCAACGGCCGGTAGTGCACGAACTTGCTGCGCTTGTCGAAAAACGCGGTGTCGTATTCGTCGGCTTCCACCACGAATTCGCGCCCCTGGCCCAGTCGCGCCGACACGCCGAAATCTTCGGCCACACCACCGATCAGAAACCCGGGCGCGCGCCCGGCCGCCTCCAGCAGGTAGCTCAGGATGGTGGTGGTGGTGGTCTTGCCGTGGGTGCCGGCCACGGCCAGCGTGTCGCGGCCGGGCAATACCTGCTCGGCCAGCCATTGCGCGCCGGAGGTGTACCGGCGGCCGGCATCCAGCACCGCCTCCACCGCCGCATTGCCGCGCGAAAGCGCATTACCGACAACCACGTCGGTCGCATCCGGCGAAATATTGGACGGCGCATAGCCCTGCGCCAACGCAATGCCCAGCGTTTCCAGCTGTGTGGACATCGGCGGATAAATGGCCTGGTCGCTGCCTTCCACCTGCCAGCCCAGCTCACGCGCCAGGGCGGCCACACCGCCCATGAAAGTTCCGGCGATGCCGAGAATGTGGAGTTTGCTCATGCCGCCCATTGTCGCCGATCGCCGCAGTTGCCGGACATTCCATTCCAACGCAGGCCCAAGTGTCGGGGATTTCCTACCGTACTGTCGGGAATTTCCCGATGTGCGAACCCGGTCACATCCCTCACTATGCTGAACGCCAGTCGCAGCATCCCTTTGGTCCTACTCCCCAAGAGGCCAAATCCCCAGGGAGCTCATGCTGTTGGGGCTCTGAGCAAGCCTACTACTGGCGTTATTCTGCCCCGGGCGTCTTGTACGTCCGGGGTTTTTCTTTTGGCACCACTGCCCGGGCGATCACGGCGAGAACACGGCGCGACCAGACGCCGCGCCTGCGGCCGGGCCTTGCGCCCGGCCCATTGCCGACTCAGCGGCCGAGCGCCTTGCTGATGCGTTCCAGCACTTCGTCCAGCGAACCCACGCCGTCCACGCGCGCCAACTTGCCGCGCTGCTCGTAGAAGCCGATGACCGGTGCGGTGGAATCGGTATAGACCTGCAGCCGCTTGCGCACCGATTCGGGGTTGTCGTCTTCGCGGCCTTCGGCCTTGGCACGACCGGCGATGCGCTCGACCAGCAATTCGCTGGCCACATCCAGCTGCACCACGGCATCCAGCGGCTGGCCGATCTTGCCGAGCAGCTCGTCCAGCGCATTGGCCTGGGCCACGTTGCGCGGGTAGCCGTCCAGGATGAAACCCTTGGCCACATCGGCCTGGCCGAGGCGCGCCTCCAGCATGCCGAGCAGGATGTCGTCGGACACCAGGTCCCCGCGTGCCATCACTTCCTTGGCCTTCAACCCCAGCGGCGAGCCAGCGGCCACTTCGGCGCGCAACAGGTCGCCGGTGGAAATGTGCGGAATATCAAACGTGTCTTTGAGACGTGTCGCCTGGGTGCCCTTGCCCGAACCGGGCGGTCCCAATAGAACCAATCGCATCAGTGGACTCCACTTTCGAATAAAAACGCGTTGCGGTGGGCGGCGTTAGACTCACGTCTTCGCCGGCGCTGACCGTATGGTCGTGCAGCTTACCGCATCCGGGGAATGTCCCGGCACTGTCCCCTGCGCCATGTCCCCATGTGAGGAGTCTGTCCCCCTATGACCACTGGCAACCTGCTCTATGCCCAATCCGGCGGCGTCACCGCCGTCATCAACGCCACTGCAGCCGGCGTCATCGCCGAAGCGCGCGCACGCAAGATCAAGGTGCTGGCCGCACGCAACGGCATCCTGGGCGCCTTGCGCGAGGAGTTGATCGACACCTCCAAAGAGTCCGCCGCCGCCATTGCCGCCCTGGCGCAGACGCCCGGCGGTGCATTCGGCTCGTGCCGCTATAAGCTCAAATCGCTGGAAGAAGACAGCGCCAAGTACGAGCGCCTGCTCGACGTGCTGCGCGCGCACGACGTCCGCTGGTTCCTCTACAACGGCGGCAACGACTCGGCCGACACCGCGTGGAAGGTCTCGCAGCTCGCAAAGGCCTATGGGTACCCGCTGCACTGCATCGGCGTGCCAAAGACCATCGACAACGATCTGGCAGTGACCGACACCTGCCCCGGCTTCGGCTCGGCGGCCAAGTACACCGCCGTCTCGGTACGCGAGGCCGCACTGGATGTCGCCGCCATGGCCGACACCTCCACCAAGGTCTTCATCTATGAGGCGATGGGCCGCCATGCCGGCTGGCTGGCCGCAGCGGCAGGCCTGGCCGGGCAAGACCCGGACGACGCCCCGCAGATCATCCTGCTGCCCGAACGCGCCTACGACCAGGCTGCATTCCTGGCCAAGGTGAAACAGGTGGTGGACAAGGTGGGCTGGTGCGTGGTGGTGGCCAGCGAGGGCATCCAGGACGCACACGGCAAGTTCGTCGCCGATGCCGGCGGCGCGACCGACTCGTTCGGCCATGCACAGCTCGGCGGCGTGGCCTCGTTCCTGGCCGCACAGGTCAAGCAGGAGCTTGGCTACAAGGTGCACTGGACGCTACCCGATTACCTGCAGCGCTCCGCGCGCCATCTGGCATCGAAGACGGACTGGGAACAGGCGCAAGCAGTCGGCAAGGCCGCCGTGCAGTACGCGATCAAGGGCATGAACGCGGTGATCCCGGTGATCGAACGCGTCAGCGACGCACCATACCGCTGGAAGATCGTGCCTGCGCCCCTGCACAAGGTGGCCAATCACGAAAAGAAGATGCCGCCCAGCTTCCTGCGCAAGGACGGCTTCGGCATCACCGAACGCGCCCGCCGCTATTTCGCCCCGTTGATCAAGGGCGAAGCCCCGCTGGCCTACGGCAGCGATGGCTTGCCGAAGTATGTGAGTTTGAAGAATGTCGCGGTGGCGAAGAAGTTGCCGGCTTGGGAGGGGTGAACAGGAAGCGATCGTCTCCAGCCAGAGCTGCCACTATCGCAAGCCTTGCGCAGGCGGAACCGGTGTACTGTCGAGAACCGGTGCACTGCCGCCGATCTGCAATGTCCGCACTCCGCACCATGGTCAAGCTACGGTCAACCTCGGCCGCCACCCCGGCCGCCCATTGGTATCCGAGAGATAGGCCGCGCCGGCAAATGCCGCGATTGACTGTAGGACTTTTCCTACAGATGCCCGGCAGACCAAGACAGGCGTGCGACTTGGCGGGAGTGAAGGCGGGGGCGCCCCATTGGCTCGGTAGAAATTTGGTTAACTGTGTGCCACAGTTCGCACCAAACCTGCCTCATCGCGCATAAGGATCATGGCTTCAGCAGGCAATCCCCTTCTAACACCCCAGGGCGGCACTCGCTGTCGCGGGGCGCCTGTGTGTGCAAGAAAAGGCGTCACTCATTCACCACAAGCGCATGACTTATAAGCTGGCCAAGGCCACTAACGCGTACCTGACTTCATTCCTGATTTCTGTTGCCGCTATTTTCACAATCCATCTGCACTGAAAAGATCGACGAGACTCGCCATGACTGCACGCTCCCGCCGCCTCCGCCATCCGATTTCCCGCCTTGCCACCGGCCTACTGCTAACAGTTGGACTGTGCGCAGGCTCCGCCAACGCGCAAGTGGTCATCGTTAACCCGTCGGGAGAGACAAAGGATATCGCGGAGTATGCGGAACAGGCCAAGCGATGGACCGAGACGATCAAGCAGTATCAGCAACAGTTGGATCATTACAAACAGCAACTCATCAATTTGACGGGTTTGAACTTTCTGCGCCCCCCCCCTGGACGATAAGTTCGTCTTGCGGGAAGCAGGCTATGGCCTTGAGTTCGCCTGTCCGGGATCACAAGCCAGCGGCATCGCAGGCATTCTTGATCAGATCAAGTCTGTCGCACCCTCGATGACTGGGAATATGGCGGAGGAACAGCTAAAAGTCTGCGCCCGCATTGTCATGGCGCAAAATTCCCAATACAACGAATCAGTCATGATGCTCAAGCGCTTGGTGCAACGTAACACCGAACTTGAGGCCATTGAGCGCCAGCGCGCCAGAGTGGGTACTAAACAAGGCGCATTGGCAGCTAACGATAACGAAGTGAAGCGTTTCACGGCACGTAATGCTATGGAAATGAGTCATTGGGAAGCCAAGATGAAAGCCTATGACGTCTATATTGCGGGACTCAAAGATGACCAGACCCTGCTGGCCAAGCGCGCATTGGAGGGCAATAAGGGCGATTTGCTGGGACAGGTCGTGCAAGCAGCTGCTTTGAAGATTGCGCTGTCCAAATGAATTAGCCGCCAACCAAAGCCCAGATCACGACGCACAGGCAAACAGCAATGGACGTTTTTTTTAATGGCGCGGCAAGCTGGCTGCAGCCGCTTGCGGACGCCAATCTCGGCGACTTCGTGTTCTTCAAACTGGTCAACGATTACTTCAACCGGGAAATCCAGGAATTCGGCCTCGACTTGATGGGTCGGGCTATGCGTTGGGTCAGCACCATCGCGCTGACGATCACCACGCTGTGGGTGCTGATTCTGGGTTACCGCATCGCCACCGGGCAATCGCGTGAGAGTGCGATGGCCACCATGATCAAGGCCGGCAAGGTCGCCCTCATCATCAGCTTTGCTTCGGCCCTGGGCGCCAATGGCGCCATGCTGCACCAAAGCATGACCCAGAACCTG